>FLNX01003409.1_pt1 | contig 31286 bp, 22 predicted proteins | sample 1140341 | NCBI WGS metagenome assembly FLNX01 (sample SAMEA3878208, study PRJEB12797) | bioreactor metagenome | biome: Moose rumen | place: Sweden | collected 2011-10 | reverse complement strand
ATACAGTTTGAACGATATAAGGCTTGCAAGCGAAGCCACAAGTGTCCCCAACCCGCCAACGTTTACCCCCACAAGCAGCGAAGGAATGTCTTTTGCAAACGGATACAGCAAAAGCGTTGCAGGAACATTGCTTATGACTTGGCTGCACAGGACAGAGACGGCAAATTCATGCCCGGACACTGCCTTTTCAAGGAAAGCATTTACGGAAGGAATGGCTGCTATGTTTCCTGTGAATATGAAGAATGCCGTAAACGTAAGGAGCAGCATGTAATCTACATTTTTTAAAACCTTTCTGTTTAACACAAGGAGCACCGCGCATACTGATGCTGCTGCAATCCATTTGGGAACAATGCGAAGGACGCAGAGCAGGCATAAAGCGAAAAGAATTGCATAGATGACTTCTTGTGTCGTTCTTGACAGATGAATGCCGTGTTCCTTGTGTTCTTGTTGTCTTGCGGTAACGCTACTTGATGCAGATGTGCCTTTTACCGAAAGATGCATGTTAGGGATGAGGCGTGTGGACAGTCCCAGCAGTACAAGGCTGATTGTCGAATAGATGATGATTATGAGCATGAACCGACCGATGCCGACACCCATCTTTGAAAACAGAAAGAGGTTCTGAGGATTCCCCAGCGGGGTGAGCATGCTGCCAGTATTTGCAGCAATGGTTTCCAAAACGACTGTCAGCAGGACAACCGTTCCGCTTGTGGATGTACCAAGGATTGCAAGGGTAAAGGGAACGAATGTCAGCAGTGCAACATCGTTCGTTATGAGCATGCTTGTAAAAAAGCTCAGTAGTATCAGCACGGTACATAATATCCGTGAAGTATGGATGTGACCGCACAGTACGTATGCCATCCTGTCGAATATGCCGCAGTCGCGAAGGGCAGCGATGACGCTCATCAAGGCAAAAAGAATAAAGAGCGTGTTCCAGTCTATATAGGAAATGTAGTTCCTTGACGGCGGTACAAAGAACGAACTTGCAATGGCACACAGTGCTGCAATGCAGAATACTATTTCCTGACGGATAAATGCAAAAATGCGTTTCATGATGCAAAGATAATAGCACTTTTACTGAAAAATACAAGGCTTTTGAACTGTTTTACACCTTGCCATTGAAAAAGGAAAGGTCCATGTTTTTTTTCCTACGGTACAACTGACAGGTACTTTCGTGCATTCAAGCACAGTGCCGACTATCCCTTCTGACTCTTGCTTTTTAGGCTGACACCGTTGTTTTTAATTGAAACAGGATACTGCTCCACATAGGCAATTTTTCCGTCAATAATGCCCAGTCGGACAATCTCGCTGTCTGTGCCGCCATGCATTTCTTCCATTCCATTAAAGAGAAAATTTCCCATTGAGTACACAATCAGGCTGTTTTTGTACCATTCTGTCGGCTGCAGGACATGGGGATGACTCCCAAAGACAACATCAGCCCCACTGTCACAGAACGATTCGTAGAGTTCGCGCTGTTTTTTTGTCGGTGCAAACCAGTATTCTTCTCCCCCATGGACATTCACAATAACGAAATTGCCAGCATCTTTTTCTTCCCGTATCATGTGCAAAAGCTCATCGCTCTGCCACAGTATGCCTGCACGGCTTTTTGTTGCCGTTGCCGTTTTTTGGCCGTTGAACCCTGACTGTTCAACGGGGTATGCTCCACATGAAATGACAGCTATTGAAAGTCCTTTTATGGTCGTATGGTAGAATTTTCGTGCTTCATCAAGATTGTATCCGATTCCACTTGTGGGCACACTATATTCAGCAAATGCAGCAAGCGTGTCCTTGAATCCTCTTTCTCCATAGTCATAGCAGTGGTTATTCGTCTGCATCAAGTAATCAAACCCTGCATCCATCAATTTTGGAAGGACTGCTTTTTTAAATTTAAAGGTATATGTCTTTTCTGCATTTTCCCAGGATTCTGTAACGACACCTTCGAGATTGCCAATGGCAAAGTCTGCTCCCTTTAAAAGGTCAAGTGTATCGTCAAACACAATTTCAACGCCATCCTCGTTTTCTATCAGAATTTCCTGCATGCCGCGGGCAACCATTATGTCTCCCACACTGGCAACCGTTACAATGTCATTTTTTTTTTCATCGGCTACAAAAAGCCGTTTGCAAAAGTCGTTGACAGCCTCACTGACTGCATCTTCATATACTGTACACAATACACCGCTTACTGTTACAAGCTTGTAGTCAGGACTGTCTGCATACACGTCTTCTATCGGAAGAGCCCTGTTTCCATGCGGAATGTTTTGCAAATCTGAAATTGTTACGCTCAAGTCAGGGGCAATCAGAGAATTGGAAGGTGACTGAGGCGTTTTAAAATCTGCTGGAACAGATGGATAAAAGACTTCCCGCTTAAGCTCATAGAAGTTCTGATTGTCTTCATACGTCTGGGGAACAAGGGCTATCTGAGTACGGTAGTCCAAATCGGCAGCAATCTTCATTTCTTTTCCGAAAAAACGTTCTGCAAGTGCATTTCTTTCTGTTTTTTTTACATACAGAAGAGTATCGCCATTGCTTGTGATGCCATTGGAAGGTTGTTCCGCATTTTGTACGTAGTCTTCATAAATGCTGTCATCCACAAGTACAACGTATGAAATGCCCCTGAATGCACGGGCTGCGAACACAGCAGCCGTCACTGCAAAACAGACTGCCAATGCAAAAAGTATCGGTACCTTCATTGTTCCTTTCATTATGAAAGCAATTGTAATATGCAACGGAAAATGATTCAAGGGAAAAGAAGCGAATGTCGGCAGTGCAAGCATCTCAGTGCAAGTTCTATTCTGTCACTCAGCCGATACGATTCCATTTTTTGGAAAAATAATTCTGTATGGTAAACCCACCTCTTCGCACCTTCAAAACGTGTGAGAGCAAAAAATAGCCGCCTAGTCTGACTCACTGAGGCGGCACACCCTAAAAGGTGTAAAAGCAAAGTATGAAAGCTAACCGTAATTTTGGTTGCGCTTTTTTTTGTATTTTAGCCCACAATCCCTGATATGTCAACAACTGCATTATGCGTCAGCCTGCATTGAGTACTCATTGTATATTGCAGAAACTCACCAATTCCGCCGATAATCTACACTGCGCAACCAATAGGAACTTTCCCGAGTTCCGATACGTTGGCGGTTAGCCTTTCTAGCTCGAGTGGCGAGTAACTGTATAGTGAAAGCTAGTAAAAATGACTGGGAGGGCGTGCGGTGTCCAGAATCGTAATGATTTGTGTGATAATCGTAGTGCTTTTGGTGCTCGGTTATCCAGTATGGTAAACCCACCTCTTCGCACCTTCAAAAAGTGTGAGAGCAAAATAAAACCGCCTAGTCCGAACTACTGAGGCGGTTTTTAATCGAATCGTAATGAAGGCTAACCGTAATTTTGGTTGCGCTTTCTTTTTATATTCTAGCCTACTTTGCTTTCGCTGTCAATTCCTCATACATCTTGAACAACTTCGCCACGATGTCCGCCTCGCTCATCTTCTCGTTGAAGCCGTACGCCGCCATAACAGCGCGGTCGTTCGCTCGGTGAGCCTTTCGCAACTCGGCTGGCATCAGCGTTTCGTCATACAGGTCGGCAAGCGATGAATCGGGATATTTCGCCCTCGCCTCCAAAATCGCCTGCGCCGTCTGTTCGATTTTCGCGGCTTGCTCCTGCGTGCCGACTGGTTGTCCTTGCAGGGCGCATGGATGCGCCATCGTCTGCTTTGAAGAATCATGCTGCGAGTTTTCGCTCTGAGAAAACTCGTAACTTTGTTTTTCCACGGAGGGAAAAACAAAGTTATTGTACACGATGTCTTTGCTGTAGCGGTATCGCATTTCAAGCCTGCCGCAGACCGCACGCATCCACGCCATATGCACCGAGCTGGTGAGCACCCCAAAATGATACAGCGTCGCATTTGGAATAATCTGCACCGCGTCATTAACAATGATTTCGTAACTTAAAAACCCGATTGGAACATAACGACGACGTTCTGATGATACGCGAGGAATAAGCAAATAGTTCCCGCTTTTTGGCTGCCGAACTTCTTGAAAAACCGTTGCGTAATCTGCGCTTTTTCGAGTTGCCTCTTTTGTGCTTTTCAGTCGATAGGCTCGAACCGCTTCCACTCGTTCCAACACTTTCGGCATTTTCCGAATTTCCGCAGGACTTGCGTCAACGAGCCAAAGGCAATATCTTTTTTTGCCGTTGATAAATTCTTCAGAGCCGAGAATCTGTTTTATAAAATGCTCTGCGTTCGGTTCTTTTCGCAGAAAATCATTTCGTTCATCTTCTGTCAAAAATAAGAAACCGCCATCAGTCGGCTTGTTTCCGTATATCATTTCAGCAACATCGCAAATCGGCTTTGCACGGCTTTCTATCCACACGTTGTCCGCGTTGAGCAGATAGCCGTTGATGTTCTGCGCTTCTTCGACCGTGCCGTCCGCGTTAAAAATGCGCTTCGTCGTGCAAACCGCTTGATTATGCTCAAGCGTATGTGCTTGATTACGGTCAAGCGGGTGTGCTTGATTATGGTCAAGCGGTGTTTTGTGCGAAAAGCCGATAATAACGCAATGAACGTGCGCTTTTTCCGTGCTTTCGCTGTCCCAGCGGAACGTGCGATAGGCGAAATCAAAACCGATGCCGAACCGCTCAAAAATCGGCTTCCACACTGCCGCGACCTGCTCGCCCTGCGTGATTGAGTTCGTGGACACAAACGCGCATTTTGCCTCCGTGTCGCGTATCAACTGCGCCGCCTTGAAGTACCAGCCCGAAACATAATCGATTTTGCCTGCACTTTTGTACGGCTTGCCCTTTTCGTCAACGTAAATCGAGAGGATATCCTTTTTCTGCGCGTCGCTTTGGAGCGAATAGCCCACGAACGGCGGATTTCCCATGATGTAATCGTAGCGGTGCACCGTGCCGTCAACCTTTGTCGTAAAGCCTTCGAACAGTGGCAGCTCTTTCCCTTCGCCTCCGCTCAGGGAACTGTCCTCACGGCTACCTCGGTTGCTGAGCGAAGTCGAAGCAAGCGTTGCCCAGTCAATCTTCAGTGCATTCCCTTCTATTATTGATGCGTTTGTGGTGAGCGGCAGAAAGTCTATCGTCTGGCTTAAGATAGCCTCGGTCTCCGCAACCATCTGACTTTCTGCAATCCAGAGTGCCGTCTTTGCTACTGTAACGGCAAAGTCATTGATTTCGATGCCATAGAACTGACCTATGTGGACATAGATGAACTCATCGAAGCCGAAAGCCTTTTCGCCTTTGTTCAGGATCGATATGACTTTGTTTTCCAGTCGGCGAAGAGAAAGATATGTTTCGGTAAGGAAGTTGCCCGAACCGCAAGCAGGGTCAAGGAATGTAAGGCTTCCGAGTTTCTTTTGGAATTCATGGAGTTTCGCAGATTTTTTGTTTGCGCTTGGTTCCTTGCAAATCTGTTCAAATTCTTCATTCAGGTTGTCCATGAAAAGCGGATCGATTACTTTGTGGATGTTTTCGATGGACGTGTAGTGCATTCCTCCCTTGCGACGGGTTTCTGGGTTCAATGTCGATTCAAAAACAGCTCCGAAGATGGTTGGCGAAATTTCTGACCAGTTGAAGGTGGCACAGTCATTCGTGATGACATTGACGATTTCCTGCGTAAAGCCCGGGATCTCGATGTTTTCGTCTTTAAAAAGCCCTCCGTTTACATACGGAAAAGGCTTTAAGCTTTCATCGTATTCATCGCGGTTTCTAAGGGGCGTGTCCAGTGCCTTGAACAGATTGATAAGTCCTATTCGAACATTTGGCAGGTTGAATCCCCTGATGTAGTCCTCAAAGGCTGTACGCGTTGCAAACAATCCTGCATCTTCGGCATAAAGGCAGAACACGATGCGTACGCAGAGTATGTTCAAAGAACGCAACTGGAATGCCGACAACCCCTTATCCTCTGCATGGGGATAATACTGGGGAAGCAGTGACCGGTAGAGTTTGTCTACAAGTTTTCCTGCTTCAATCGAAATTTCTTCTTCGCGACGGATGTTCTCGTTTTTCTGGTCTACGAGGAACTGCAGGCGGTAATAGTCCTTTTCCAAATCCTTAAGAAGAATCTCTTCTGGTTCGGAATGAGGTTTTTCCATATCATAAATCAGGAATTCTTGGAAATTGCAGACTACAATCCACCGTGGACGCAATGAGTTTGGCATTTCATCGGCATATCGTTTTGCCTGTTCGAACGCAGTAAGCACGCTACCATCGCTCTGCTCGTATCCTTTGTGAAGGTCAATTTTTGAACCCTTTTGTTCGATAAGGACTTTTGTGTCTGCAATGTATGCGTCGATATAGCTTGTGTGCAATAGCTGAACTCTTTTTTCAAACTCAATGTATTTTGTGGGATTCGCAATGCCGAGGACGTTTTGGAGCAGGTCAATCCAAAATCGCTGAGATTCTTGTTTTTCATCTCCCTTGTTCCTCCAAAATGAGGAGAACTCGCGGGCTGCTTTCTGCTGTTCTATTTGATTCATAGCCATATAGTAGCATGTTTTCCAGAAAAAAACACGGTATGGTGCCAGTCCGTCCAACGGTGGCTTTTGTTTTCATGATGCAAAAGAAAATCTTGCTGTTCCATGTGCAGCAACGGAAGTGTGACAAGAGGCAGCCGTCAGTTTGCCTTGTATAATTTCAAAAAATATGACATTATAGGACATCTTAGAGGTAACTCTGAAAATTGTTGTGAAAATAGCAGGAGTTTGTATGAAAAAGTTTTGTATCTGTGCTTTTGCAGTTCTGGCACTGTTGACGGGATGCAAGGAAAAATCTACTCCCCTGGCAGAACCGCAGGAAGTTCAAAATGTCACTGAGTCCGTTTCTGTACCGCAGGTTACGCTGATAAAGTCTGTCATGATTGCCGGTGGCTACTGGCGCCTTGTTACTGAAGGTGCCGATGCTGGCAAGATGAAATGGGTTGAATACGCTGTGCCAGGTACTCCCGTGCAGGCGTATGGTAATGCGGATCCATCAAATTCCTCCGATGTAGTGGAAATAAAGCGTCAGGTTGTACGTACCACGGACAATGAAAAACGTGATTTCGTGCACATTCAGTTTGATGGTCACGACTACTGGGCTCAGGATTATTCTATAGTAGTAAATGCAGTCCCTGGCGTTGTCATGGGAGACGCTGCATATCTGTTCAGTCAGCCAAGTCCCGATGCCATGGGTGACAAGAAACTGAACATTGGAACCGTAGTTGGAGTCCTGTCTGGTTCTTCCGAATCAGCTTCCTTTCCGTACGCAGCCAATTATGTAAAGGTTAATGCCTATGTGAATTCACGCCTTATTGAAGGTTCTTATCTGTCAAAAGATGCTGTGAGCACGTCTTCGAGCGACCTTATTGCCATGCAGATATACGAAAAACTGACAGCAACAGATGCAAAGGGGGCACTGCAGCTGACCGATGAGGTTGCTCGGCAGGATTTGTTTGAGACAGCCCTGTCATTCAATATGCCTGAAACTATTCATGAAATGTTTATGACATTGTACGAGTCTGAGCATGCCGAGGAGGGAATGGAATGAGTGGATTTTTGAAGAAATCGGTGCTGTGTGCGGGAATGCTTTTTGGCATTCTGTCATCGCTCTGTGCAGCAACTGTTCCAAGTGTGTTTTTGCAGGATGCAGGATGGTTGTGGTCTGAACAGAAAGATGGAGTAATGACGGCTTCTGTAAAACTGAACGCGGGAACGGCTCTTGATGTCGAAGTGACTGGTGAAAAGGACTCCTCCGGTGCACCTGTAGCAAAAATAAAGGAAGCCGCCTATGACGGTTCAAAAGGTAAAACCTTGACATTTGCCGAAGTAAAGTACGATGGCAAAACTTATTGGGTTATTTCAAATCGTGTGGCCTTGCAGAAAAAGCCTGCCGTCATTGTCGAAGACTGTGCCATGTACAACACGAAAAGCCTTGCAGATGTCATCAATGCACATCTGGACATTGGTTCTGTCGTGGCGGCTGGCAATGTTGCCATTGCCACAGGCAACATAGACATTATTGAAGTGAGCTACTATTCTGAACGCCTGTATGCAGTTCGCACTGTCTATGTAAAGGCTTCAAAGGTCAGTTCTGCACTGGACGACATTACTGCATTCAAAATTCTTGACAATGCAGCAAAGACCTCCGATCTTGACAAAAAGAAAGCCCTGTTGGATTCTGCTGACATGTTGAATGTGTCCAGCAAGGTCAAACGTGCTGTAGACAAAGCTCGCGACGACATGGATGCATCGAAAGACATGTTGTCCGAAGGCTCTGAACTATATAATAAGGCCATGACTGTACAGACGGCAGATCTTTCAAAGGTGAATGTCCGAAACATTCCCGGCAGTACGGCAGGCGGAGAAGTTGTTGCACAGCTGGAAAGTGGGACTCTCGTAAAGGCAGCAGTTAAGACAAAGAAAATGGAAAACATTGAAGGCCTTGTAGCTCCTTGGATTATGATAATGGAACCTGTTGAAGGATGGATCTTTGGCGGTTACGCTTCTGAATCTGAATGATGCGACTTGTTTAGAGAACTGATGCATGAGGCAAAATCCCATGCATCAGTTTTTTCTTCTATTATACAGACCCTTGTAGAATCTTCTGTTTTTCGCTATTCTATGTGAATGGCTTATGAGGTTACAGCGACCAGACGACGGCCGCAGCGTTTTGAAGATCTTGTCGGACAGGAATTTGTTGCAGAAACTTTTAAGAATTCCATTCAGTCCAGTAAAATAGCACATGCATACTTGTTTTCGGGGCCTCGGGGATGTGGCAAGACATCTACAGCACGTATCCTTGCAAAGGCGTTGAACTGTGAGAAAGGTCCTGCAGCAACTCCGTGCGGTCAATGTTCTGCATGTAGGGAAATTACGGCTGGTTCGTCTTTGGATGTCATAGAAATAGACGGTGCTTCCAATACGAGCGTCAACGATGTACGCCAAATTAAGGACGAAGTTCTTTTCCCTCCAAATTCCTGTCGATACAAGATATACATTATCGATGAAGTCCACATGCTTTCTACGAGTGCCTTTAATGCTCTGCTAAAGACTATTGAAGAGCCACCTCCTTATGTCATTTTCATTTTTGCAACAACAGAGTTGCAGAAAGTTCCTGCAACCATAAAGTCTCGTTGCCAGCAGTTTAATTTTCGTCTTGTTCCTATTGAAAAGGTAAAGGAGCAGCTTGCTCTTGCTGCAAAAGAAGTTGGCATTGCCGCTGATGATGAAGCATTGTATTGGATTGCACGGGAATCTACTGGCAGTATGCGTGATGCCTATACGCTGTTTGATCAGGTTGCGGCATTCAGCGATTCTGAAATAACCTACGAAAAAATCAGGGACAAGTTAGGGCTTGTGGGCGTTGATCGGCTGAATGAGTTGTTCGGTCTGTGCGTTCAGGGCAATGCATCGGCGGCATTGCTTCGTCTCGATGATTACTTGCAGAACGGTGTAAGCATCGAACAGCTTATTTCCAATTGTACTGATTATTTACGGAGTCTGCTCCTCATAAAAAGCGGCGTTTCAAAGGAGGCTTTGCTGGGACAGTCCAGTGAACGGTTTTCAAAGGCTGTTTTGGACGGGTGGAACAGTGTCCAGATTGAGCGTGCCATCGATATATTCCTTTCTTTGTATCGTGATATTCGCTATTCACTCAGTCCTCGCTATGAGTTTGAACTTGCAGTAAGCAGACTGTGCTGGCTTTCGCAGTATGTGTCTGCGGCAGACGTTAAAAAGGCAATCGATGCCGTAAAGCCAATGCTTTTTAAGGTGGCATCAGCAAAGGAAATTGAGGTGCCGGCAGAGTCTGTTGCGACTGGTGGTGTGCAAGGATCTGTGCAATCTATTGCTCCAGAAGATGTTGCGACAACGGCAGACTCATCCTCTGCACAGAGGGTGGCTGCTTCTGTTTCGACGGCTTCTGTGCCGCCTGCTGTTGCAGAAGACCTTGGAAAGCCCGTGCCAAACGGAATGCCCGTGTTTTCTGCATTGAGCGAATCTGATGAACCGTATGCACCTGACGATTATAATCCGGGTGCTCCGGACGATGGTGGCATTCCTGATGATTATGGTGCTCCAGACGGAGCAGGGGAGGCATCTCAATCCCCTTTTCAGGAGGGCGGAGCTGAGCCGCCTGATACAAGCAGCGAAAACACGAGGAACATTGACACTGGGAATGTAGATACTGTTTTTAAGGCTTTGATAGATGAACTTTCTGTGGACAATGCCATGCTTTCCGGGGCTGTTGCAAAAACTGCTGACTGGAAGTTTGAAGAGGGCAAAATCTGCGCTACCATTGGGAGTCAGTTTGAACTCATGCAACTGCGCAATGGTGCTTCTGTCATTTCGCATTTTCTTTCACAAATATACGGAAAGACTATGGCATTTGAAGTGACACTTAAGGAACAGAAGGTGAGTGCAGAACAGGTGCATTTGCCTTTGGAGGTGCAGATTTTGCGCGACACGTTTAAAGGCTCTGTCATTAGCTAGGGCATCTCGAAAAACTCACTTTCGTGATTTTTCCGAGGTTTCCTTAATGATATGCATGGAGGCAGCTTTTGCAAAACTGGGTTGCCTATAGATAGCAGGAGAATATAATATGATGAATCCATTAGAAATGCTTAAAGACTTGGGCGGAATGAAGGAACAGCTTCAAAAGGCTCAGGAGCAGCTCGGAACTATTACAGCTACCGGTTCATCCGGCGGAAATATGGTTACGGTTACCTTGAACGGAAAATTTGAAATGGTAGACCTGAAGCTTGATCCCATTTGTGTAGACAACAGGGATGTGCCTATGCTGCAGGACTTGATCCGTGCTGCTCATCATGCTGCCATGGTGAACATTCAGGAGCAGATAAAGTCTCAGCTTGGTCCTATGATGGCTGCAAGTGGCCTGTCTTTTCCCGGACTGTAAGGTATGAATGCTCTTGATGAAGTAACAGAAAGTTTTTCGCGACTGCCTGGAATTGGAAAAAAATCTGCATCGCGCATAGCAAACTTTCTGTTGAGGGCGGATCCTGTGTTTTTGCAGCGTTTTTCCGCTCAGGTAGCTACCTTGCAGCAACGGATTCGTCCTTGTACTGTGTGTGGGGCATGGACGGAAACAGAGGTGTGTTCAATTTGTTCCGACCAAAGCAGGGAGCGTTCCGTAATCTGTGTTGTTGAGCAGCCACAGGATGTTTCGACAATTGACAACTCCCATGAATTTCACGGTTTGTTTCATGTTCTTGGGGGTGTCATTGCTCCTTTGGAGGGCATTGGTCCTGATCAGCTTCGAATTCAACAGCTTTTGGACAGAGTTCAAAAAGAACAGGTAAAGGAAGTCATTATTGCAACAAATCCCACTGTAGAAGGCGACACGACTGCCTTGTACATTCAGCGTCTGCTCAAGGAGTTTGACTGTGAGGTTACTCGCCTTGCAACGGGTATTCCTGCCGGGGGCGACCTTGAATATATTGACAGGCTTACCCTTGCTCGAAGCTTTAGGGGGCGCGTAAAGCTGTAATGTGTAAGAGAATGGTCAATCTTTTCTGCGTACTATGAATTCTGTGCGCGGTTTTGACTTTCGTATGTCATTCTGCTTTTTGTATTTTTTGTAAAGTACTTCTTGTGCACGTACTGACTGCTCTTTTTTCAGAGGCTTGTTCTGCTTCCATGACCCATCTTTCTGAAGTGTATGGCTGTGCGTGTTGTCTTGAAAATATAAAAAGAGAATGTCCTTTACATTCTTAAAGACTGTTGCGTCTGTTATTGGTATCATCAGTTCTATACGTCTGTCCAAATTGCGTTCCATCCAGTCGGCACTGCTCATGTACAGTTCCTCTGAACCTCCGTTTTTAAAGTAGAATATGCGGCTGTGTTCAAGGTATCTGTCTATGATGCTGACAACTTTTATGTTTTCGCTTTTTTTTGCTACGCCAGGTTTTAGAGTGCAGATGCCCCTTACGTTCAGTTCAATTTTTACCCCTGCCTGTGATGCCTTGTACAGCTCTTCTATGATTTCCTTGTGGCACAGACTGTTCATTTTTGCCACAATGTGCCCAGGATTTTCCTGCGTACTCAAGTCTTTTTCCCGTCGTATCATCTCAATCAGTCTGGATTTTAAAATGGTAGGAGCCATAAACAGATGGCTCATGGGTTTTACGATGCTGTAGCCTGAAATGATGTTGAAGAACATTTGTGCATCGGTTGCAATTTCATGGTTTGATGTAAGAATTGACAAGTCTTGGTAGAGTGTTGCGGTTTTCGGATTATAGTTCCCTGTGCTTACGTGCAGGTATCGCCGTATGCCGTCTGCTTCCCTTCTGATTACGAGGCATATTTTTGCATGTACCTTAAGGTTTACAACACCGTAAATGACTGTGACTCCTGCGTTTTCCAATTCGGTTGACCATGATATGTTCCGTTCTTCATCGAATCGTGCTTTCAGTTCAATAAAGACAGTTACGGCTTTTCCGTTTTGAGACGCTTCTTTTAAATATTTGATGATGGGACTGTTGTTCCCTGTTCTGTACAGCGTTATCTTGATAGCCAGTACATTTTCATCACGGGCAGCATCCTTGATGAATTTTATGATGGGGTCATAGCTTTCGTAAGGAACGTGTACCAGGATGTCTTTTTGCCGCAGTGTGTTCCAGTATGTTTCTTCTTCTGGCAAATCGGGTGACTGAAAGTGTTTCCATTCAGGGTACAGAAGGTTTTGTACGTCATCCAGCTCTGTCAGCGAGATGAGTTTGCTTGGGTTTACTATGCCGTATACGGTATAGACGTCATCGTCAGAAAGGGAAAGTTTTTCCTGCATGAAGGAGAGCATTGTTTTGCTTGTAGACGTACAGACCATGCGTACTGCAAATGAGGACTGTCGCTTGACAAGAATGTTTTTCATTGCCTGTATGAATTCTTTTGACTCTTCGTCTACAGCAGAGTCTGCATCTCTGACTATCTGAAAGAACATTGTTTCTTTGACCATGTATCCCGGAAACAATTCTTTGCCGCACACGGACAGTATATCGTCAAGCAGTGTAAACTGGCGTGTTGAATCGTTTGCAGGCAACCAGATGATGCGCTCTATGTTTGACGGCAGCTGGACAAGAGCGATGGGATGTTCATCGGCAGGCTGCATGATGTCATCTTTTCTTTTGTGCACGCCGCTCATTTGTTCCAGCATGAAAGAAGCATACGTTTCCATGTTTTTTATGTGTGGAAATGGAGTATTGTCCGTCCTTAGTGGTGTAAGCACCTGTGCAATATTGTGCCTGAAATGACTTTCGATGAATGCTTTCTGCTGTGTGGTGTAGTTGTCTGCATCTATATATGAAATGCCTTCTTTTGCAAGTGATGGAAGAATTTCGTTTTTTAGAAGATCATACTGAATGTCTGTAAGCTGATGGCACCGCTTTGAGATTTTTTTTAGAAGCGGTGCCTGCTGTACCTTCTGTCGTTTGACAGATGCGATGCGAACCTGAAAGAATTCATCAAAGTTGCTGGAAACGATGCAAATGAATTTGAGGCGTTCAAGCAGCGGAATTTCTTTGCGCGCAGCTTCGTTTAAAACTCTGGCATTGAATTCTATCCAGCTGAGTTCCCTGTCAATGAAATCTGAGTCTTTCATGTGAGCTTCCTTTAGACGATTACGAGTGAGTATCCGAATACATTTTCAAACAAATCGCCTTTTTCTGCAAGGGCGAGTTTTTCTAGATTCAGGTTGTAGTGTCCTTTGATGCGGATGGTAAGTGTGTCTTTTGCAAAAGAAATGGTGAAATTCTTTAGCTTTTGAAGATGGCTTCTGTCAAGTGCGTCTGCAACGCGTAGGATTGCGCTGAGCTTTAGGACTGTCAGGCGGCTTTCACGTGGCAGCAATTTTATTTCTGCATTTTGCTGTGGCGTTTCAACGCCTTTGTGAAAGTAGGCTATGTTTGCAATGAGCGAAACGTCTTCTTTGCTCAGTCCAAATATTTCACTGTGCATGATGATATATTTTGAATGCTTGTTGTGATCCTTTGCCCTGATGAACATTCCAATATCGTGCAGTATTGCACTTATCTGCAACAGAACCCGTGTATGAGGTGTGAGTCCGAGTTCCTTCTCCATTGCATCGTAGAGCTTTAGACTAATTTCCCGTACAAACTGCGCGTGTTCTTCGTCTCCTTGATATTTGCGCAGCAGTGTTGTTGCACTTGCAATGATTTGCTCTGTAAATTCTTGCTGCAACTCTTCGATTGGTTCGGACTGCTGGCTTATGAGAATGCCTTCACGAATTGATGTTTCTGGCACGATGATGGAAGTAACGTTTGTAAGCCGTATGAAGTGCTTGTAGGCAATGAGTGACAGCTGAAATGTCTTTGCTTCATTGTAGCTGAGCTTGAATTTTGCAACGCATTCTTCTTCGGTGTAGTGCCGTATTTCATCGACAAAATTCTCAAAGTCGGTTCTCTTTATTTCCCACAGGAATGTGGAAATTGAGCGTCCTGCGAAGATTGCTGCCAGCTTCATGTCTGTGCCAAGGGCAATGAACTGCTGAACATTGCCTAAATTCATTTCCGTGTTCAGTGTAAAGCGTGTATTCTGAATGAATTCTTCAATAAGGCGGTGTGCATCATCTATGGTGCCTGTCATTGCTCGTATCTGCTGTTCGATGATGACCGTGCCGAGCCTCATGCTGTGTGCTCCAACCATGCGTCCTTTTTCCATGAGCATCATTTCCGTAGCACCACCGGCAATTTCCAGAATGATTGAGTTGCTCTGTTGAACGCTTATGGTTTCATCTTTCAGACATTCCGTAACGGCAATGTACATAAGCCTGTTTTCTTCGATGCCGTCAATAACCATGACGTTAAAGCCTGTGGTTATCTTGATGCGGTCTACGAATGTATCTCTGTTGAGGGCTTCGCGGACGGCTGTTGTTCCGACTACTGTTGTTGCAGTCCTGCTGATTTGCCAGCTGTCCAAGAGTTCCCCAAAGCGATTAAGGATTTTTTGTGTAGAAAGCAATGTGTTTTTGCTGATTGCTCCCGTAGTGAACACATCTCGTCCTATGTTGACGGGCAGTTCACTGCGGTCGAGGATGTTTCGCTTTTTGTCTTCTGCAATTTCGGCTACCAACAGGCGTATACCCGTCGAGCCAATTTCAATAACTGCCTGCGGTGCCTGCATCTACAGCAATACCTCTTTTACAGCTTATCAATGAGCATGGAGCATTTTCCCGAAGGAATTGGAAGCGTCTTTTTCTTTTGATTCAGTATATTTATGGTAAAGTAATACAGTTTTTCGCTTTCCATTTGGATTTCCCAGCCGCGGTTGCTCTTGTTGCTCAATATGGTAATGAGGTTCCGCTTGAGGGAAAGTTTTTCAATGCCCATTATTTCGAGGTTTGGTATTACCCAGTCTACCGTTTTTCGAGGAAGGCTTATGCTCAATCCAATGACGTTTTCTATCATCAGGGCTATGGTTGACAGTCCCAAAAAGTGCAGGAAACGCTTGCGTGGAAAATCAGGTGCTCCTGTCATGATGGCAGGACCTTCCGCTTCTGGAAGGTATGCTTCGTACAGATCACCTTTCTTTGATGTATCCAGCGGACTTAAGCCTTCCAGAATAAAGTACATGTGTCTGATTGCACATTCGCGTGCAAAATCGTATCTCTGATATTTTTCAAGCCCCTTGATGACCATGAAATTGAAGGTTGGAAATACAGAACCGTTGAATCCTTCTCCGTTCTTGCTGAAATTCGGATGGTCTTTGCTCAATGTTGGGAATGGATGTTCTGTACCGAATGTTTCGGGATTGCTCAAGTGTGAAATAAGAATTTCTGCACGGTCTGCGTTTGGCAGTTCTGCAAGCAGCGGCCAGAATCCTGCGATGGTCTTGTGGGGAAGTCTCTTTTCTTCGCTGTCCAGATCGTGATAGAATCCTGTTTCAGAGTCCCACATGAGGCTGTTGATTCTTGTTTTTAGGCTGAAATACAGTTTTTTGTATTGAAAGCTCAGATCCTTGTCGTTCAGTATGTCGCCGAGTGCAGACATGTGGGCTGCATTTATGGCAATGCAGCTGTTGAAGTCTACTGGATAATATGTTCCTTCGCGGGGTGCATTTACCATTGTCGATGCCTGATGCGGCACGGCATACAACCCGTTCTGCTGCTTGAATGTTGTGTCAATCCAGTTCATGAATTTGCACAGTGTCGGCATGACTTCCTTTATGCGGCGTTTGTTTGCACTTTTGTGATACAGGTTGTATTCTGCCCATGCAAACAGTGGAAGTCCAATTCCTTCTGGATTTGTGTCGCCTAAAAGCGGCTGGTTTGTTGTTGCATCATATTTCCATCGGATTGCACCGTTTTCTTCCTGTCTTTCGTAAAAGTAATCGATGTTTTTGTTTGCAGGATAGTTTCGGTTTGAATAAACGAGAAAAAAAGATGAAAATATCGCTTCTGACTGGTCTAAGATGTATTGTCCGTTTACAGGATAAATGAAATATCCGTCAGGAGACAGTTCTCCTGTTTTTGGTTCAATCCAGTATTCGGAAAGCCAGTTCCACGTTTTATTATAGATGTCTACAAAATCCTGATCATAAAAATGGATTTTGGGAAAATCGTGCTTGTTCACAATTGCTCCTGCAATAAATATAACTTTTTTCGAAAAAAAGCAGTTAGATTAACTTATATTATATCATAAAATAAAAAAAAACGGTATAATTTCATGAAAATTTATTGACTTTAAAGATGGTTTTGTATGTATCAGTCACGTGTGTATCTGGAAGTTCGGGTTCTGCTGTCTGCAGTGCCTGGAGTTTTTATTGCAGTTGAGTTAAATGACGGGAAAAAAGGCATTTTGAATGCTAAAGCTGATTTCTTGCGAAGGAATAATTCCCCTGTGCAGTTGGCTAAAGTTGACATTCAGCCTTCTGCACTGCATAAAGTAGCTCTGTTCGTAAATGCTGTGGGTGGAACGATGCTGAAATCGGGCAGGCTGGAACATTTGACTGGCAGGCTGCCTGAGCCTCCTGATGACAAGAACTTCACTGGATATTCTGTTCGCGTTGCTGAAGGTGGAAAAATTGATGTCATGTACCATCAGAAAAAGAAAACCATTAATATAGAAGAAATCCGCATTGAAGAAGACAGGGGAAAGCTTACGCGCTCATCCGGCAAAAAGGCAAAAATGGACTGGACATTTGCAGGCTGTCCTGTCATGCGTATTCGCACGGCGAGCGTCTTTGAGCTTGGTGGTGAAGCAGAACTGTTTCTGCAGGAACTGAATACGCTTTTGGCCTATCTTCGCCTGACAACAGGAGATGTTTTGGACGGTGGTGTGCGGTGCAATGCCTATGTGTCTTTGTGTGATTATCCGCAAGAACCAAAATATAATGTAAAGCTTCGCAACTTAAATTCCTTTAATTTTGTCCGCAAAGCAATAGACTGTGAGCTTTCTCGGCAGGAAGCCATCTTGACTGCTGGCGGTGCGGTTTCGGTGGAAAGCCGCTTGTGGAATGAACAGCTGAATGCAACTGAATTCTGGCAGCAGAGAGATGCTGGAAAACCTCGTTTTGCAAGTGTGATACCGGCTCTTGATGTTGCTGTTGCCGATGCAATTGCATTTGAATCTTCTGAAGTTGAACTGCCTGAAAAGAGGCGTTCCCGATTGCGGGCAGAATACGGCCTTTCACGCTTGCGTACAGTGTTTTTGTGTGCTGAAAAAGACAGGGCTGATTATTTCGAGTCTGCCGTGCAGCATGGAGCTCCTGCAATGCTCGCAGCTCATTGGCTTGCAAGTGAAGTTATGAAAACCCTGAACAAGACGGGCAAGACAATCAAGCAATGCAAACTTACTGCTGAAAAGTTTGCCCGCATTTTGGTGCTGCTGAACGATGCCAAAATCCACAGTGGCATGGCAAAAGACCTTATTCAGGCAGTTGCCGCAGACGGCAGCGATGTTGATGACATCATAAAAAAGAAGGGCATGATGCTGCTGTCTACAAAAGAGGAACTTGAACCTGTCATTGACAGTGTTCTTGCAGAATATCCAAAGAGTGTAGCATCGTTACAGGAAGGCAACATGGCTCCCCTTGAATTTTTAACAGGGTGTGTCATGAAAAAGACTGGCGGCAAGGCTGTTCCTACTGTCGTAAAGTCTCTTTTAAAGGAAAAACTGTCCATAAGAATTGTCTATGTGCTTACGATGGGTGGCTCCATTACAGCAGAAAAGCGTACAGACGGAACTATTGTTGCAGGAAGTTCAGAAAGCATAAAGCCTTTGCTTGACAGTGATAATGGAACCTTTCCTGTCCAAGTGGTTTCTGTGTGTGACATGCTGAGTGAGGAAACAGAACCAAAGGATTGGGCAAAACTAATTGCTGTCATTGCAGAAAAGATTGAAAGTGGAACTGCAAATGGCATTGTTGTTACTCATGGCACTGACACCCTTGCATACACGGCATCATTGTTGTTCTGGCTGTTTTCTGCAGCTCAGGTTCCAATTGTGTTGACAGCATCTTCTTCGATTTCTGACGCTGGCAATGCCGATTCTGGTGCAGAATCCAAAACGAACCTGAACCTTGCAATAAAAACGGCGCGGGAGCGAAGGAATGGAGTGTGCGTTGTATATGGAAACAAAGTGCTTCCTGCATTAAATGTAAAATACGTAAGCAATGACGCGCGTGGATTCATCAACTGGAACATGAAGACTCCTGTATTCCATGCTGATACTGTTTTAAGCCAGCAGTTTCTTTCGGTTTCTCTTCCTGAAAGCGAAATAATGACTTCTATTTTAAATGAAGCTGCAGAGCGTCTTGCTGTCATCAGACTGTATCCCGGAATGCTGGTAAACAGGCTTGAAAAGATGTTCTCAGATGAATCATTGATAGATACCGTCATTCTGGAATTGTATTCCTCTGGTACTGGAAACATGAAGAACAGCGACTATTCCTTAAAGACGTTCTTTACGAAAGGGCGCCAGCATGGCATTACTTTTTGCTGTACATCGCAACAGGAAAGCTTTGTTGATTTTTCAGAATATGCAACTAGTGCCAGTGTTTGGCAGTCGGGAGCGGTGCCGTTCGGTAATTTGACTACGGAATCGGTAACAACATTGTATTTTGCAGCTTCGCTTATTGCCGATAATCATAAAGAATTAGATGAAATTATGGAAAGTGCCATAGACTTGCTTTAAGAAATGCTTAATAAAGTTTGGCTATGTTCTTTGTTTCGTAATTTTTTTTAACGATATGTGTTATTATGTTAGGAAATCTCAAAAATAGAGTTTCAAAAGATTTCTTTTTATGTAGTGGGGATTTATGGGAAAATTGAAATTTATTGCTGCATTGTGCGTTTGTGGAACTTTTTTTTGTGCAGATGCTTCTTTTGTGTTTTCTGCATTTTGTGCTGACCGAACTGTTGTACCAGTGAATACAACGCTTGCCGTTGATACTGCAAGCTTTTCCAAAAATGATTTCATACTCAAGCTGCAGCAGACGCTTGCTTCTGGTACTGTAAAGGATGCTCTTGCTTTATATGATGAAGTTCCTGAAAATTTTGCAGAAGACGAAGACCTTTTGGTTCTGAAAGCGTCTCTCCTTATCAGTGACAATCAGTTGAACAATGCAAAGACCATCTGTCTCGATTTGAATCGTAAAAATCCTTCTGATGCTACTGTCATTGAACTGCTTGCTTACATTGCAAAGTTGCAGGGTGATAGTGGTAACCAAAATAAATACCTTAAAACACTGCTTGCCCAAGATCAGTACAACGTAACGGCTAATGTAGAAATGGCCCAGAGCATGTTCGAAAACAAAAACTATAAGCAGGCTCGTCTGTATTACCAAAAGGCCTTGGTGCGTGAACCTGACAATGAAGATGTTCTGTTTGGATTGGGACAGGCTGATTATTTTTTGGGAAGCAAAGATCCGTCAAAAGATAAGGAAGCCGAGTCAACATTCAAGAAGATTTTGGAAAATAATCCTGATTATGCACCTGCATATTCCTATCTTGGAAAACTTGCCGCAGCAGACAATCGGTACAAAATTGCCAGTGACTATGTAAAACAGGCTATTGCCATTGATCAGACCAACTATAATTATTTCATTGATTATGGAATGTATGAAAGCAATCTTGGGCACTATGATGCTGCCATTCAGGCATGGACAGATGCCATTTCCATTCAGCCAAAATATTTTCTTGCGTATGCATACCGTGCCGGAGTCTATGACGAGCAGAATCAGATAGACAAGGCTGTCTCTGACTACAAAAGTGTTGTTGCGTATAACCCGAATTATTATTTTGCCTATGAGAGCCTTGGCATATTGTCCTTGAAACAGTGCGACTGGAAAACTGCACGAGAATCTTTTGAAAAATGCTATGAGATGGATAAGACCAGCAACATTTCCTATCCTCTCATGATAACGTACTGCTATTATAAGGAAGGAAACAAACTGAAGGCAAAGAGTTTCAGCGATAAGGTTTTAAGAAAGCTGGACCGCAATTCGATTGATTATGCAATGCTTCGCGTATGGCATGATGAGTCTGGTGAAATGCCGCTTCCTCAAAAGATTTCGGCTTTGGACAATGCAAACAAGAAAGGCAAGATGTATTTTTATCTTGGCCTGTATTATGAAAACTTTGGCGGTGTTGAAATTGCACGTGAAAACTATGCCAAAGTCATAAGCATGCATAATCCTATGTTCTTTGAATATCGCTTGGCCGAGTGGAGCATGGGCTCTGATAATGTAATTAAGGTACAGTAAAAAATGGATACAGCAACACAAAAACATCTTTTATTGAATGGCAAGACTATAATCTTGATAGGAACCGCCCATGTTTCGGAACAGAGTGTTCTGGAAGTTTCAGATGCAATTGGCAGGGAGCATCCTGATACAGTTGCCATAGAGCTTGATGAAAAACGCTATGAAAGCCTGAAAGATCCTGAGTCGTGGCGCAAGATGGATATTGTAAACATTCTGCGCAATAAAAATGGATTTCTTATGCTTGCAAATATTGTTCTGTCAACGTATCAAAAAAAGATGGGACTCGAAACTGGGGTAAGACCAGGAGATGAAATGCTTGCTGCCATTCAGAAGGCAGAAGAATTGGGAATCCCCTGTACAATGGTTGACCGTCCCATTTCCATTACGCTTCGCCGGGCATGGCATAAAAATTCTTTACTAGGCAAGTGCAATCTGCTTGCTGCTCTATTGGGAGCTGCTTTTTCAAAAGAGGAAATAAGTGCAGAACAGATAGAAAACTTGAAAGTCAGAAGCGAAATGGACGGCATGATGGAAGAACTTGCAAAATCCATGCCGGGTGTAAAAGAAGTTCTTATTGATGAACGCGATCGCTTTCTTGCCTGCCACATTTGGGAATGTAAAGGCGATAAAGTTCTTGCTGTTCTTGGAGCGGGGCATTTAAACGGTGTTGTTCAGCACTTGGAACGACTTGCTGCAAGTCAGGAATCTTCAAATTGCTCGGATATAGAAAGCGTACCCGAAAAGACTGCTGCGGCAAAATTCGGTGCATGGATTATTCCAGCATTGATTGTTGCACTGATAGTTGCAGGGTTTGTCGTTGGAGGAAAGAACAAGGGCTGGAACATGCTCAGTGCATGGGTCTTGTGGAACGGCATCCTTGCTGCAGTGGGGGCATTGATAGCTGGTGGTCATCCACTGGCAGTTCTTGTTTCGTTTGTTGGAGCACCTTTTACATCTTTGTGCCCATTCGTAGGAATAGGTGTGCTGTCTGGCATTGTACAGGCTTTGGTATGCAAGCCAAAGGTCGAAGACTTGGCCAGCATGCAGGAAGATGCATCTTCGTTCAAGGGCTTTTATAAAAACCGCATTTTGCGGACATTGCTGGTGTTTATCCTGTCTTCATTGGGAAGTAGCGTAGGCACGTTTGTTGCCGGTGCAAAATTTGTTTCCGTAATACCTTCTTTTTGGAATAAAATTATTTCTTCTTTGAAATAGCTGTCTTGAATACTGTTCGTATGAGAGACTGAATGTCTTCAACACTGGTTGCGCCATCGGAGGTGGCTTTGCTGCCCGTTGCACTATGTTCTGTTTCCGGTGCAATCAATGTTGAAAATCCCATTTCCTTGGCAGCCTTTAGGCGCTCCTTTATTTTTGTAACAGGCCGTATTTCACCTGCCAGACTTAGCTCTCCTAAAATAGCGGTATGTTCGGGAATGGCAATATCTGTACGTGCAGAGTAAAGGGCAGTTGCAAGTGCTGCATCAATGGCGCTTTCTGTAAGCCGTATGCCTCCTGCAACATTTATGTATATGTCCTGATCGCTAAATCGAAGGCCTGCTCTTTTTTCGAGTACAGCGGCAACCCTGCTTATGCGTGCAGTATCAATTTTGTCTGAATACACCCTGTTGAGCGATGATTTCGCAGGCACTGTAAGAGCTTGTACTTCTACAACGAATACACGGCTCCCTTCAAATACTGGAACGTATGCAATTCCTGCAGGAATTCCATTTTTTCGTTTTGTAATAAATAATGAACTTGGATCGTCTACGGTCTGCAATCCATTGCTGTCCATTACGAAGATGCCCATTTCATTTACTGAGCCAAATCTGTTTTTCAATGCATGCAGAAAACGATAGTCATCGTTGTTGTTCCGTTCAAACGTTATGACGGTGTCAACCATGTGTTCAAGGCTTTTGGGACCTGCTATCATGCCGTCTTTTGTAATGTGTGCAGTCATGAACAGTACGCTTTTTCTTTCTTTTACCCAACCTATCAGTTCATTTGCACAGTACTTCAGTTGATTTACCGTGCCGGGAACGAGACCTGCCTGCACGGAATAAACTGTTTGGATGGAATCAATGATGACCACAGAAGGATTCAAGCTGTCTAGTGCATCAAGAATATCTTCAAGGCGCATGGTGCACAGAATTTCCATTGACTCAACGGAAAGAGAAAGTCGAACGGCTCGTGCCTTTATTTGAGACGCAGACTCTTCTCCCGAAACATAGAGCACTCGAAAGGAAGATTCTGTCTTGTTTTGCTTCATGATTTCACTGGCTGTTTGGATGAGCAGGGTTGATTTTCCTATGCCTGGCTCTCCTCCAATGAGGATGGCACTCCGCAAGGTTGCTCCGCCGCCAAGCACTCGGTCAAATTCGACATCTCCTGTTGATATCCTTCCTTCGTCCTGCATCTGTATCTTGGACATGGGAACTGGCTTGATTTTTACTGCTGTTCCGTCTGCATGCAAAGATGGCATTGCAGCATTTGGATCTGAAATGCATTCTTCTAGGGAATTCCATTCTCCACACTGCGGACATCGCCCAAGCCAGCCCGGTTGTGTATAACCGCATGAAGAACATTTGTATACGATGCTTCCTTTCTTTTTTGCCATAGGTATCTTTCTCTGCTGAATGTTTAGTTCACAGCTCGAATGGCATTGATAATGCTCATGTATTTGCTTCCATGTTTTTCGTACACAGGCGCCATTGCGTCTTGAAACTCTGAATATTCTTCAGAGGTAAGTTCGATAACTTGACAGCCGTTCTGCTTTGAAATTCTTTCAGAAAGACCTTCCCGCTCCTTCCATTTTTGAATTTCATAATCCTGAGTGTGCTTTGCAATTTTCTTTATGATTTCAACATCTTCTGGAGCAAGGCGGTCAAGCACTTTTTTCGAAGCAATGAGAATTTCAGGAACGCGTGTATGTGAATCAAGAACGAAATAAGGTGCAATGGAGTAGTCTCCATTGCTTTGGTACGATGGAAAATTGTTTTCTGCACCATCGATGATTCCCTTTTCAATGGCTCCACGAATTTCCGTCATGTTGAGTCCGACAACTCCTTTTGCACCAAGAGCTTCGCACATGTCTATCATTATGGGGTTGTTCAATATTCGTATGCGCAGTCCTTTCATGTCCTTTACTGAGTGAACGGGCTTTGTTACGTAAAAATTCCTTGAACCGGCATCATAAAAACAAAGTCCTACCAGTCCTGAGCCAGATTTTTCAATTCCTTCCAGAATCTGTTGCCCTATGCTTCCGTTTAGGACTTTCCACATGTGTTCGGAACTTCTGTACAGATAGGGGAATTGAATTGCATTTATCTGATCGACAAAAGCTGCAGCAGAGGAAGCTGATACACGTGTAAATGCAAGGTCACCTGTCTTTAGTCCTTCGATTGCATCGTTTTCATTCTGTGCAAGGGCACCTCCTTCTCTCACTTCGATTATGATGCGTCCCTCCGTTTGTTCTTCGACAAGGCGTGCAAACTCTTCATCAGCAAGGGCTGTCGGGTATCCTGCCGCATGATTTTCTGAAAGTCTGAGCGTTACAGGATGTTTTTTGATGGTTGCTGCATTTTTGTTGTGACAAGACGTCAAAACAGCTGCAAAAGAAATGACTGCAAACAGATTGTATATTATGTTTTTCATGTTATAAAGCTCCTTATCATTCCGTTTTGAACAAGTCTATTTGGCTACCAATCTTATTGATTGCACCTTGAACGTCGCCGGATATTGCAGCCAGTGCAGTTCCTGTTTCATTAATCCTGTCTGCTCCTGAAGACATTTCGTTCATGCCTTCCTGCATGTGTGCAGTGGAATCTTTCAGCACTTTGATTTCGTTCATGATTTTTTCATTGCGCTGTGACATTTCTTTAGAAGCTTCCTGTACTTTTTGTGTGCTTGCATTCATGTGTGCAAGCGCTTCGCTGATTTGCTGGGAACCGTCATTCTGTTCTTTCATGGCAGCCTTTATTTGAGCAACGAGTTCATCTATATTTGTTCCGTGATATTCATTTCCATCTTTTATTACGGCATCAGTGATTGTCGTATTGTCAAGCGATGTACCAATGTACTTGTCTCCCAGTGTTGAAGAAACCCTCATGTATCCTTTGAAGATGGTACAGGCTGCTGAATAGGATTTTGCAACTTGATTGACGATATTTCCGTTTATGAGAGAGTATGCTGCAACGACAGTACCTGCGACTTTTCCCTGGTACCGTACTGGAGCTGTTGCAATCATTGAATATCCTGTTTTTCCGATTTCATCAAAAGAGTATCCTGCAATGCCCCTGAGAGCCGATTGTACGGAACTGACAGACGAGATGTTTTCTCCTGACGAAACACCTTCGCCAGAAATGATTTTGCCGAATGAATCGGTGAAAGCCAGAACATCTACACAGAGCGTTCCATTGACACATCCTACAATTGCATTCAGGTCGTGAGCATTGGATGAATTTATCATTGGTGAAATGTCAGGACGGTTTGAAAGCATCATGACATCTGATTCCAATGTCGAGCGCCAATCCTTTAACGTCATGTCCAGCCCTTGGGAAAAATTCATAAGGTCTTCGTCTGTTGCATCACGAAAGCCGGACGAAAAGATGTTTAAGGAAAGGGCTGTAACTCCTGCAACACTCAGCACAACAGCAGAAAAGATAACCGATAGGAGTTTTACTACTATAGGAACATCTCTTTTTGCAGTTGAATCAAACCTGTCAAGTTCTTTTTTTTTTCTTGCCATACATTAGGTTCCTTTTTTTTGTTTTGGAGGTGCCTTTGAAATATCAATTTCTATTTTATTGCGTTTTCTTGTAATTGGCAACTGACAATTGTCAATTGTTGATTTCAGAATGCAGCTGCATCTATTTCACTCTGTTCTTGCATGATGCGGATGAATACATTGTTGGGCAGGCACGCATTCCATTGTCCGTTTGAAGAAATGCTTCCTGCATGAACACAATTTTTATTGGGACATGGAGAATCTACAAAAAAGGCGTGTCCGTCTTTTACTTGAATGATGCTCTGACCTATGAAACCTTCTATTGTGTATGTGCCATTCTTGTCCAGCGGATAGATGTAGTTTGTTTTTTCTGCTGTAATGATAAGCATTGGTTTTGATGCACCTTTTCTTTTTGCCGTCATGAAAGAAAGGACTGTAATTGCTGCAAAAATCAAGAGAATGATCATGTCCATGGGTTTTATCTTTATGCGCGTCATACTCTAATGCTATCATATATCATCTTTTTTTTCTGGGCAATATCAATCTTGCCCTTCCACGGGAACCCCCTTGTTTTAATGAATCCTTTTCGTTCAAGCAATGTAAGGATTGTCTCAATGTCTTTGTGCTCCCAAAGGCATGTGTGGAAGTCAGCACAGTCCTGCCTGTTGAATTTATGAATCAGTATTTGTGACAATTGGTTTTTATCATAGAGCCTCCTGTGCGTTACAATGAATTGCAATGCTTTGCGTGCATCCTGTGCAAATGGAGCTTGTTTTCCTGTGTCGCATATATCGCATCCGTTGCATACTGCTTTTTCTGCACCTAGCGCATCCAAAAGAAATTGACGGCGGCAGGTGTTGCTTTGTGCATACGCTGCCAGTTGCCCTGACGGGTTATGGTCTTGCGGACTCCAGAGCAGGAATGCATTTGCAGTTTTTCCATCGCGTCCTGCACGACCTGCTTCCTGAATGTATGCTTCTATACTGCTGCTTGCTTCGAGATGAATTACCGTCCGAATGTTTTTTTTATCCACTCCCATTCCAAATGCTACTGTTGCACACAGACATGCATTTTTTTTAGGGTAGAACCATTTTTCAACAGATTCTTTTTCTTCTTTTGATAGTCCTGCATGGTAAAATTTTACACTGTCGCTGTTGTAGTATGCCATAAGTTCTCGTGCCATGTTTTCTGCTTTTTTTCGTGTGCCACAAAACACTAGTACGGGTTTTACTGCTGTAATGGCAAGCTTTAATGCTTCTTTCGTTTTATTGTAGCAGTGTATGACATGGTAATGTATGTTTGGCCTGTCGCTTGCACTTTGTATGACGTGGGCTTTGCCGTTAAACAGAATTCGTGTAATGTTTTGCAATACATCTGGTGAAGCTGTTGCAGTGAATGCTGTCATTACTGGTGCATGCAACTGCTCTGAAATGTGTCCCAACGTAAGGTATGCAGGTCTGAATGTTGTTCCCCACTGGTATGCACAGTGGGCTTCGTCTATGGCGATATGCTGTATGTTACAGGTCGCAAGGCGTTGCACGAGCGTTTCATTTTGCAGAACTTCAGGATTTGCAAGAATGATGCGTACACCATTCTGTATCTGCTCGAAATTATATTCTCGTTCTTGAATCGTTTGACCTCCACGAAAGATTACGCTTTGCAACCCAGCTTCTTCCATTCTGCGCTGCTGGTCTGTCATGAGTGCAAGCAACGGATATATGATTAAGGATGGACCGTTCAACAATAGCGTAGGAACAAGAAAACACAGGGATTTTCCTGCTCCAGTTGGAAGCAGTACAATCTGTCTGTTGCATTCATATTCTTCGGGTTCTCGTGCTGCATCAAGGATGTTTGCTATAACAAGTCGTTGCCAGGGGTATAAAAACGAAATCCCAAATGTTTTTTTTGCAACTTCGCTTACATGGTCACCGATGTATTCTGTTAAAAAGGATTCTGATTCATTGTTCATACTTATTATATATAGCTGATATGCATTTTTTGTCACTTTTATTTCATTTAAAATGTTTTTTTTCAGCGTTCCCTTGAAATAAGAGGGGGCGGACAGTACCGATATTGCACGTATTCCTGCTTTTGCAGAGGCTGTGGCAGTGTCGTGTGCTCAATGTATGCTCAATAGGCAATTGACGGAATGATCAATAGACAATTGACGAACGTACCGATAGGTTATCGGTAAAGTTACCGACAGTCTATCGGTAGATTTGCCGATTGACTGTCGGTGGGGCTGTCTGATGACAAAGCATGAACGTATGTCTGTGTATATAACGGAAAAGGCAAAAGTCTCATCTGCGTACATACTGTACCGCTCAAGAATCAGAAGTAGCGACTGTTTCAAAAAACGAGGCAGGAAATTGGGTTTGTGCCTTGCAAACTATGATAAAAAAAACCTAAAAACTGATTCATTTTTTTACAGGACGACTTGACAATACATTTTGGTCTTTCGCTTTGAGCGAGCCATACCGTGGCCATCGATTTAAAAGAAGGTCATTTTCGTTGTTGACGGAAAGGATTCCACCACGGTAAAAGCCTTTGCAGACGATTTCGTCCTGCATGGAGGAAACGCTGAAAAATAGGAATGGCTTTCTGCTGCAATCGAAGATGGAATCGAAATTGCAGAGCCGGAAACAGTTGATTCCTATTCCGGTCAGTTCAAACTTCGCCTTCCAAAAAACTTGCACAAGACTCTAGCGGAAGATTCAAAAAAAGAAGGAGTAAGCATGAATCAGAACTGCGTGTATCTTCTTGATAAGAATTCCAGAAAAAGAACATATCTCTATTGCAAAGAAGCAAGCTGTACTCGTATAACACATATAAGGTCCCATGTTGTCAATAGTAATTCTAAAAAAAATACAGATGTACATTGTTCTTGCATGAAGGTCTATTCTGATGTAAAATTGATGATGTTTCTTATAGAATCTCATTAAGGTCCCCCTGTCGAATTTATTAGGATATTGTGCCCTGATGGACTTATCTATCTTAGCATGATAAACCTGGGACCTTAATGATTTTCAATGGTTCGTAGCCGACAGCGGGGCAAGCCCGCTGCGGTACAACCAGTTATGACGACAGGCACACTGGCCTGCCTTTTTTTGGAAGGAATAAATGGTATTGAAAGAAATAACCTCAGAACAAGATAGAATCAACATTGCTCTAGAAATGTACAAATTTACAGGAATAAAAGAAAAAACTCTTCGTAAGACAAAAATAGGATGGTTATTTGTATATTCAATTGGTATCGTCGCAATTTTAGTTGGGCTTTGGATACGATATTTAGATAAAGGCGATTTATTTCAATACTTCTTATACATTTTTGGAATTATATATATTCTCCGTCCAACATTAGGATTACTTTTCTTAGAAAAAGAATATAACACTCGTATCGCAAAAAAAATAAGAAAATATGACAAAGATATATTAAAAAAATATAATTTATCAGAAAATATTGAAGGCTCTATAGAAATCACAGATAGCTATATCGAAACATCTAGCTTAGGAACAATTTCTAAATATAATTTACAAGATTATGTAGCAAATCATGAATCAGAACAATTCTATATTTTAGAATTTTCAAATGGTCGATATATTTTTATAAAAAAGGATTCATTTAAAGATACTGAACAATATGAAAAACTCGTAAGTGAAATCGAAAACAATAAGAAGATTATAATTCCATAGAGTTGAGCTCGATGAAATTTTGAAATAGAACTTTAGGGGGTTACGTGAAGAAGCGGTTTGAAAAAAAGAATATTTCAGAAAGCAAGTCAAGCTTGCTTTCTGAAATGAAATTGAACTTTAGGGCTGGGGCGAGGAAGCAGTAGTACGCGGCTGTACGCCGCTTAGAAATTGTATTAAAATAGAGTGGTGTACTTAATAAAAAACATACAAAATTATTCTTAAAGGAAAAATAAGATTTTAGAAATTTAATTTTGTATAAGAAATATTTTTGCCATAACAAAGCTTCAAAGCCGACAAACCGGTCAAGCCGGTTTGCGGTTGTTATACGGATGCCCGCACTGGGGCGCTTGGAGAAAGAAAATGAAAAAATGTTTTATTATATTATTTGTATTATCATTTTTTATTACTTCTTGTTTTTCAAAACCTTCAAAAAAAATAGATAATGTAAAAATTGTTCAAAAATATTATGATCAGTTTTATGATGAAATGGTTTCCGCTTTAATTTATGATGATAATCCTACTGAAATGAGAAATAAACTTGTTAAAAAAATTCAAACTGCAAAAACCATTAGTGATTTGTTTGTTATAAAGGAAGCTTTAACTGAAGGAGAATTCTCCGTTGAGTTTTATCAAAATAACAATAACATCCTCCGTTATACAATTTTTAATTCACAAAATGCTTATGATGAAATAAAACATAACTTTAAGAAAATCAAAGCCATCAATTTAATTCCTAATAAAATTCAAAACTTATATCAAAATATTTCTCCTGATAATGAAATGCTTATTCGTGAAGATTTTTTTAAGAATTGTTTAGAACTAACAATTAAAAGTATTTTTGAAAATATCAAAGAAATCTCATCGTTTATATATACAAAAGATTATTTTCCTTCAACAGAAATAGAACCTGATTATCAAAAATATTTAAATGAAAACTATTATGGCAAAACAATCAGAGTTTTGTCTGGTAGGAAAAATAATAAAAATATTGTTCTTTGGCTTTATGAAGAAAATGAAACTTGGAAATGTTTTAGTTCTGTTGAATTTTCAGACAGTGTAGAATTTTAATATAGGAAATAAAAAAATAATGAAGATTATATTTTTTTCGATTATAGGTATTTTTATTATTTGCACTGCTCTCGTAATATATAAATTGATTTCAAGAGAACTCAAAAAAATTTCTGAAATTCAAAAAAAGATAATAAATGAATGTAAATCCGAAGAAGAAAGAAATATCGCATTAAATAAATTAAAAAGAAAAAATATAAAAAAGGGAATTATTATTGCGTTAGCTTTTTATTTATGTCTCCCTATAATTTGTTTTCCCTGTTTATTAGTAATAAGAAAACTTTCTGTTTCTAACATAAAGCCAATCGGTTCTTATGAATTATTCAAACAAAATGGTATAACTTATTATGGAAAACATGACTATTCAATATTCTGTGAAAATAATGGATTTCCTGCATTTTCAACTTACAAAATCTTTGACAAAAAAAATAAGACTGTTTTTAAAACAAAGTCTTATGAAGAATTTATAAATAAACTCGAAGAAATGTTTATGACCTCTAATATAAAAAAAATTAATTTTTATGGAACTTGTCTATCAGATCCAGGATATAAATCGTTAGGATATGCAATAAATAACTCTACCTTAATTGAATCTCATGAAATAGAAGAACATCAAAATGGTCAATTAATTCATATAAGAACAATAAATGGGATATTGATAAACATAGAATATTTATGGGATGATATGATTTGTACTTGTAAAGGGGCTTGAAAATAATAGTTCTACACGAAGTAGATTCTCATAGAATAAATAAAAGCATAACAAGAAGTTCAAAGCCGACAAACCGGTCAAGGCCTGTGCGGTTTGTCTAACTCATTGTTATGTGGACGCCCGCACTGGGGCGCTTTGGAGAAAAAATGGATCAATTGAATGAAGCAATTTCTATAGCAATTATTGGAGGGGCTGATGGTCCAACTTCAATCTATATTTCAAAACAAAGTTTATGGATGTTAATAATTGAAATTTTCATTTGCATCGCAATATTTGTTTTTGGAGTTATAATCAAAAGTTGTGGATTGGCTAATATAGCCTAAGATAGAAAAAGAGGTTTAAATCGGATAAAATGTTTTTAGCACAAAACAACAAACCG
>FLNX01001718.1_pt1 | contig 31429 bp, 33 predicted proteins | sample 1140341 | NCBI WGS metagenome assembly FLNX01 (sample SAMEA3878208, study PRJEB12797) | bioreactor metagenome | biome: Moose rumen | place: Sweden | collected 2011-10 | reverse complement strand
TTCGAAAAAAGAGCACCTTTTTAGCGGACATGTAGCGGACATACAGCGGACATCGTGCATACTTTGTGGTATAATATTCTTATTATGTGAATGTTATAGGCATAAAATTGACCATTTTTACCCTTTTTCAGCAAAAAAATCACCAAAAAAAATTTGGCAATTTTTCCCCTACTGATATTTTCCTAACCATCGTCTCATATCTCATAACGTAACCATTGCGGAACCGCGCGCATGAAGACACTCTCAAACAAAAAAAACGGCATACGAATTCATTGGGTATAAGTATATGGTATTTGTTTGGTAGTATCATCATCAAAAGTGTAATATCAGTACCTACGGGATATATTGTCGATGAGTTTGTGTTCTGCAATTTCCGTTCAGTTGTCAGGGGTTATTGTAAGCACCGGTTCCTTGAAAACTGTATTTTACAAACAAGACGGCTGCCACTATGAGTGCGGGTCCGAGACCTGAATAGAAGGATGCCGTAAACTCAAGCGGTATGCCGGGAATGAATTTGAGTGCCATACCCAGACACAACATAAAGACGATAAGAATCCAACCGCGCAAGGGGAAAGTATGCCATATATGTGTATGCTGCGGTTGGGCAGCAATGAGCAGGCTATAACGCTTCACTATGCGGCTGAACATAAAGATGAAGCCCGTCAATACGGCAACTGTAATAAGCAGCAGCCACCACAGTTCGTTTTGCGGCATAGCCGTGTAGGCCTTGATTCCCTTGACAGAGATTACTACTCCGGGTGCTCCCCACAAGAGTGCTGCCACCCAATATAAAAGTTGTTTGTTCATATTAAGAAAGGGGGGTGCTTGTTATTTTTAACATTATGATGATTAGACGAGAAGGTGTTCCGTAAGATTAGAACGGATAACCGATGCCGAAGTTAATTTTAAGTGCATCGAGAGCGGAGGGGATATTGAAATAGGTGTTAATAGGTTGCGTAGTGTCGATTTTACCTTCCTTGTTGTATTTGTAGGTCTGATAGGGTGCATGAATGGCGACACCAAGGTCGAGTCGGATGACGAGTCCGTCGATATCAAGGCGGAGTCCGGCACCGGTGCCAAGGGCTATTTGTTTGGCTATATACGGGTTGTTGTAGAGTCCGTCATAGAGTGTCTCAGGTATCTCCAGACGTTCGAGGTAGTCATCTATTCCAGCGGCTTTGAACAAATCAACTGTTGAATACCAGTTCCAAACGTTTCCTGCATCAACGAATGCTGCTCCGTAGAGTTTCCATACAATAGGGAATCGGAGTTCGAAGTTGGCTTCAAGTTTAACGTCTCCTGCATGGAAGAAGTTCTGGTTGTATTTGGCTGAATAGAAGTTACCGGGTCCGTAAGCATAGGGTGCCGAAGCACGCAGACTATTAGGACCGCCGGCATAGAAGGATTCTGACAGAGGGGCAAAGAAGGAGTTGCCAAGCGGAATGTTGGCACCGGCGAACAGGCGCGTGGCAATACTTACTTTGTCGGTGAGATTGAACTTATTGCGCAGTTCGGCAGAAAGTTTGACGAACTGATTGAAGGTAATTTTCCCGAGCGGTTTATCCTGATCGTCCCATTTATATCCGAATGCGCAATAGAGTGCATTGATGAGGTTGCCGGATTCCTTCACTCCAAGGTTAAGGGATGTATTGACCGCTCTTTTTGCCCGATAGTCGTTGTAGATGAAGTTATATCCGACAGAGGGTACAAACTCGTTACCTGCAATGACTTTGATGAGTTGGGGGTACTGAGCAGCTTTGTCGAGGAGGCTGTCAGTTTCGGCTTTCATGAGCACCACAGAGAGTGATAAAGGCGTGAAAGCATGAGTTATATACGGATTATTTTCCGAATGGAAGAAATAGGTGAGTGAACTTGTGAGTTTATGGACACCATAACCTCCTGCAATATTTTCGTACTGATAGCCCAGCATATATCGCGTGTCGCCTTCGGGGTTGTTGTCGCCTGCCCAATGCAGATAAGGAAAGACGAGTGAAGCATTGGCTCCCATTTTGTAGGTGTCGGTTTTTTTCGGGTCTCCCGGGTGTCGGTCTCTCAACGCCCAGTAGTAGGCTCCGTTACCCTTGAGTGTGAAGGTCTCGCCTTTACCAAACAGGTTCCTAATATTCGTTTTGAGTGTGAGGTCGGGACCGATACTGTTGTTGGAGCGATAGGCAACGCCGGCATCGGCAGTCAGACCGTAAGTACGCGATATACTGTCCCCCCTGAACAGTTCTTTTCTCCGCCATTCTTTTAGGGCACGTATGCCGAGTCCTGACTTATAGAGTTCACCTTCAAGAACGTTGTTATAGTCGCGTTGTGAGAAGAGCCGCAGCAGAACATTTCCGTCTTTGGTCAGTTTGTAATCCGCGGTTAGATTAGACAGCAGTCCGTTGGTCTCGTTTACCTCGGGATTATCAGAGAGAGAAGAGCCTATGGTGACCCGCAGTCTGTCCTTGAAGAACGACTTGCTGATGGAGATGTTCATGTCGTTGGTTTTACCTGAGGCGTGATTGCTCTGTCCGCTACTGATGTCGATATCCACGACTTTACCTAATTTAGAGTTCGCCATCGCCGCATTGATACGGCTGTTGATGATAGAAGAGAGCGCATATCCGTCACGTTGGGCAGCCACATTGCTCTCTCCCACATACATACCTGTGGCAAGCAGGGTTGCCGCCAATCCTTCACGTGTTTCTTCATCTATAGAAGCCAACTCCCGTGTGACCGCCTCATCTTTAGGTGCTTCGAGGAAGAAACCGATGCTTCCGATACCTAATGAATCCAGTTCTCCGTTCACGCGCACACCTGTTGTGAAATCAACACGCCGTGTTTCTTCTTCGGCTGACTCAACATCGGCTTTAACCTTTTGTGAGGCGGAAACAGCCAGTTCTGTTTGTCCGATTGGTCCATGGAAAGAGACATGGCTTCCGGAATCGACACGGAACGGCATAACAGGATAAATCTTAGGCGAATATCTGACAATGCCTTCATCTACATTGATGCGTCCATTGAGGTCAAGTGCTCCATCGGCTGTGGCGTACTGAACATTGACCTTGCCATAGGGCTTAACCTGTGCGATATTCTTTTTGTCAATCGGATAAGTGATATCGGTGGTAGGCAATATTGTCACATCTACGTCAGCAACTATACTATCCAGCGGACCGCTGACCCGCCCGTTGATGTCGGTTGCCAACTCTCCATAGACAGGTATCGGACCGTCTTTGGGCAGTTTGGCGGGTGCCAAACTATCTGCAGAAAGGGTGACATCCACCATCATTTTGTTGAGATCCAGTCCTCCGTTGAGGGTGAGGAAGGTGCTATCGGCGGCATATACCTGCAGACCGTTAAGGTCCACATAGTTATGGTTCATTATGATGGGTGTTTCTCCAAGGCTGACCCCCACTTGATAAGGCGTATATTGGGCAGAAACGCCGAGGGGGTGCACTTCAGCGGATATATCTGTTTGTCGGGGCAGTCCGTCAACCGTAGCAGACGCCTTTACGGCTCCTTGAAGGTCAATGTCGTCAAGCGTGACAAACGTGCGTACGAGGTCTAAGGGAATATCTTCGGTCCGGACATCGGCACGAATGGAATGTTCATACTCGGCAGATGGAGCTATTTGCATATCAATGGCATGGTTGCCTAAATCTTTTCCGTTATAGACTATGTTATCCAGTATGAGTTTGCCTGAACCATTGAGTTCATTTTCCTCGCGGGTAATATCCATCTTGAGCACGGCATCGGAGCAGAGTCCGTAGAGGCTCATTGCTCCATCTGTGATGCGCGTATCCGCAGCAAGTGAAGCATTGGTCTTGCCTTCTGCAAGATTCACGTTGAGCGATGCATTGGCGGCAGGCAGACGTAATGCCGCGCTGTCTTCGGGATGTTCGATAGCCGGGATATAGGCATTGAGTGCTATATCTGTTTGAAGAGAGTCGGAGTTGAGATTAAGAGAGACTTGGTCAATATCCAAGCCCATCCGCTCGATGATATGTTGTGCAGGGCTACCGCGCTTCAGGTCAATGTTTGCTGCCATTTCCGGAATAAGACGGCGGAGTGTATCAAGCATTGTCAGGTCGGTAAGCGAGGTGAGAGGTTGGATGATAGCAGAATCGCTTACGGCATTGAGCAGGGGTTGTATTTTGTCCTTCAGTGTCATGACATGCATCGGACTATTGGCAGCCAGGGTCAGTCCGTCAGTGGCAAGATTAAGAGAGGTGGTGCTGTCAGTAGCAAAGTCGAGAAGCAGTTGTTCAGCAGCAAAATCTTCTCCTGCCACATGTGCTCGCACATCTTGCATCCGGGTATGGTAGTCCACCATCATCCTTTCGGGCGTCATAAAATCACTTACGCTGAATTGATGTTCTGTTTTAGCCTTTATTTGCAAGGAATCGCCGTTCATGGTGACAGGCAGGTGGAGTGTGCCGTCAAGCGTTTGGTCTGCCAACTCGGCATCAAGTGTTATTCCAGAGACGTTGATGTTATCATAGACGGCATCGGTCAGATGCATTTTAATTTTCGTTCTCATAGACTTCGGGTCAATTCCCTTGCCTTCTGCGTCAATGTTGCCAGCCACAGTGACGGGTGTATTGTTTTTGAGGAAGGGTGCGAGATTGACGCGCTCTACATTGACATGAACATCATACGCCTCGTCGTCGATATCATAGTATCCGTTGAGTTGTGCTTTGCTGCCTTGGTATTCAGCATCGGCATCTACATCAACACGCATAGTCTCAAGATTCATCTTTGTTGCAGACAAGTCGGCTATGACTCCTAATTCACGGGAACGGGCATGCAGACCTTTGGAGGTGATAAGGCTATGTTCGAGGTCCACTCGAGCATCTCCATAGATGGTATCAGCAGGTATGGAGAGTTCTCCGAGTGCGAATGTGAGGCCGCCGATGTCTATACGTCGCGCATCATAGAGGTTGGCACCCACATCTGCCAAGACATTAACGTCTAAATTTTCAGCACTTACATCCATATTCATGGGTGTGAGCCGGAAATGCAGGTTACGGAGTTCACCGTTCGGCACACTGAACGCCATCAGCATGGGTGTAGTGTCTTGCGCCGTGGTGTCAGGAGGGGTGTCACGCAGGTCAATACCCACAAAGGCATCGTTCAGTTTCAGATTATGCAGCGGATACTTGCCTTCAGCAATAAGCAGTTCCGGGCTCACCACTGACAGACTATCCAGAATGGCATCAATGCCCACGGCCGCAATCAGACTATCGGAATGTAATGTAGTTTGATTGAGTTGCAGTTGCTCAACAACAATCGGCACGGAAGTAAAGTTGCTGAAAGGGTCTTGCCGGTTAGCCGTTTGCAGGATAGCTTTGAGCCGAAGCGAACGTGTATAGAGAAGTGTGTCTTGGCTGCGATGACCGACAAATAGGCTGTCTATATCTATTTCTACCGGCAAATCCGCCTCTCCTTTGTAGGCTCGATACAGCACCATAGGAGAATGATGGAAAGGGGAAAGGTAGATATCACCGAGGTCAATATCATAGTCGGTTTTCTCATTGGCGATTCCAATGCCTTTTTCCAGCACTGTCTTACGGAGGGAAGGCACATACAGAACACAAACTACTGCTATCAGTAGCAGTAGCACCAACCCCACCCCCACTCCTACCAGTGCGGTGGGAATCTTCCATATCAGACTGCGTTTGCTCATGTTGCTTGTTGAGAAAGAGTCGTTCGACCCATCCTCAAATCTCCGGTTAAGTTTAGGGAATCAGAAATTCTTCTGCACTCCGAATTTGAGGCCGTATAAACCGGGAGTAAACTGGTTGGCAATAAGATTTTTCAGTTTGCCTGAGAAAACAATCACATCGTTGGTGTATTCATTGTGGCGAACACCAGTCAATGTATCTTCATAGAAACGGGTAGTTCCGCTATATCCGAAACTCATAATAGAGAAGAATATCTGAAAGGTACTCTTTTTGTTAAATTGGTATGTAATCACCGGAGAGAGTTGTGCTCCGTATGTAGCACTATGCCGGAGGCCGTCGTAGTCGGTGCCACTAACCATACCGTCCTTTACTCGCGGGAAATCCATTCCGGCGTAAAGGTGGGCTTCCAACCATATTCCCACTTTATCGTTAAAGAGGGTTTTGAGACGATAACGCACGTATGGAGCGACTTCCCAGGATCCATGCATTACCCGAATATCTTGGGAGTATGCAGTTCCATCGTCCTTCATATAGGAAGTTGTAGTATAAGAATCTTGGAACGATCCTCCAAGACGCAAGCCCAGATAGATGCGTTCTTTGAGTTTCCACCCAAATTCAGGGGTAAGAGCAATAGACCATCCGTTTTCTTTCTTATTGACTTTTGAGTCGTGATGATAATAGATATCGAAATTATAGCCGTAATAGAGTTTCTGTTTCCATAAAGGCACCTGTTCATCAACAACTGCTACACTAACGCTGTCTCCTGCAGTATGTGTCTCGCCAGCGATGTAGGCTACCGCAGCCAAGCCGTCAGCGATATGATTATCCTGAGCTGTTGCCAAAGTTACGGAGAGCAGTAAGGCAGTTATCAGGAAATAGATTTTTTTCATGGTTTATTGCCGAGAGAAGTGTGTTATAAGAAATAAAAAAGGCAGACCCGCGCTTGAATTACGCGGGTCTGCACAAACGAGTTATTTATTTACTTCGAAGTTGATTTCTTCGTTAACACCGCGTTTCAATTCTACGGTTTTATCAATCCATTTATTGCTTCCTTCATCAAAAACAGTGAAGTAATATTTGATTTTGGAAACAGAGAGAGACATAGGGATGACAACTGAGCCGGCAGCATTGGTCTGAGCATACTCATAATAATCAGGTATGTCAGTCAAAAGTGCTTCCGGTGAAGGAAGAATTTCTTCTGTTATGATTGATGCATAGTCAGCATACAACACATAACGATTGGCAACAGGAACGCCTAATGTGTCATGAACATTAACTGTTACTTTTGAATCTTCGGTCTTGCATCCTGTGAAGACCAAGGTCAGCAGTGCGACCAAAACTAAAGTAATCTTTTTCATTTTTTTAGTTTTTTGTTGTTAATAATAAGTTATTATAAAATCCCATTGGGGTTAATTTCATTTGAGCAAACCGACAATCAGGTACTTAGGCGGGCGGTTTCGTTCAGGCTAAAGTAGATAGCTTATAGGGTTGTTACAACGCGCACAAGCCATTTTTTATAATCCGGCGCAAAGATACAGCATTTTTCGATAATACACAAATTTTTTTTATGCAGCCAGGGCAAACGCATCAAAAAAAAATCAGATATCGTAAATATCGCTAAATAAGGGGACGCAGAACAGAGCAAACGGGCTTTATGAAGTCCGCAGAATGTATCGTTTATCTATCGTGTATCTATCGTGTATCTATCGTGTATCTATCGTATATCTATCGTGTTTATGTGCTTCAAGGCGGCTGCAAACGGGTTGTCAAGGGGTCTGACATTTGCGAGGGACGGTGCGGTGCATGAGGAAATCGATTGGCAAAAAGCAAAAGAACGCAGACTTGACATCTGTGCTTCTATTGGTTTTCTTCCGCTCATTGGTTGGTGACAGGTGGATTATTACACCCTTGCGAAATGCCTGTATCACATGGATTATGCGACATTGCAAGCTATTCGAACGGAAGTCAAACCTGTTGCTTTCCCGCTCGGCATCGCAGATTACTTACGTTACTGCTTCCGAACGACCCGATAGGTAAAGTGGTTGAATTTTTAAGAAACTCTATACGATTATTAAGAAAATGCATACTTTTTAGATATATCGCTTGCGACATTAAAATATTTGTTGTAATTTTGCATCGTGAACGATATATTTAGTCGAAAGTAAAAAGAAAAAAGACAAAAGCGATGGATAATGAACAATTGAAATTAAAGAATCAACTATGCTTCCGGTTATATACGGCGGCACGGTTAGTAACAAGCGTCTATCAGCCGTATTTTGCACCGATGGGCATTACCTATCCGCAGTATTTGGTGCTTTTGGTTCTTTGGGAAAAAGACCATCAGACCGTAATGGACATTGCTCATCGTCTCTTATTGGATTCGAATACGGTCACGCCCCTACTGCAACGGATGGAAAAAGCGGGACTTATCGCACGCACCATATCTAAGGAAGACACGCGCGTGCGGATTATCTCGCTGACAGAGAAAGGGAAAACGCTGCAAGAACAAGCCAAAGAGATTCCTGCCTGCCTTGGTGGTGAATTAGCGTGCAAGATAGGCGATTTGTCCGAACTGTTGGCAATTACCCCTACCCTTGACAAACTCATCGAGGGTTTGAAACAATCAGTAGAAAGTCAAAAATCAAAAGCTTAATATAAGCTTAATATAATAACATTTTAAAATTTTACTACTATGACAAAAGAAGAAGCATTGAAACAGTTTGCCCAATACGGCGCTGTTTGGTTTGGTAACAGTAAACAACACTTCGCTTTCTCGGCTTACTGCCGTCTGCAAGGCTGGAACAAGTTGGCTGACAAATGGAAAGAGGAAGCAGAAGAAGAGTGGAACGAGGCAGAAGAGGTACTCAACCGTCTGGTAGAACTCGGTTGCAAGCCGGCTGACCTGCAAGAGGCAATGAAGACCATCGAGTTCCCGTTCTACGATGATCCGAAACAGCAGATAGAGTCAGACTACCAGCCGGAGGCTGTACATATCATGAGCAACCTGCTCGAAGGATTCAAGGACGATTATCCTACCCAGAAACTCATCCAGAAATGGATTGATGATGAGAAAGACCACATGGCGTGGGAAGCACAGTATCTCCATCTGATCGAAAAGATTGGCTACGAAAACTTCCTTATTGCAATGATGTAATATGTCAATATTCAAATCACTACGGTGCATGCTTCGGATAGTATGCACCGTGCTTTTACTCACTTCGTGTACAACAAAAACTAATAAAATTATGGCAACAATTTATGATTTCACTACCCTCTCCAATAAGGGTAAAGAAGTAAATCTCGCTGATTATAAAGGTCAGGTAATCCTCATCGTTAACACCGCTTCCAAATGCGGATTTACTCCGCAATATGACGGTTTGGAGGAGCTCTATAAGAAATACAAGGACCAAGGTTTCGTCATCCTTGGTTTCCCCTGCGACCAGTTCGCGAACCAGGAGCCGGGCAGCGATGAACAGATAGAGGAGTTCTGCCGTCTCAACCATGGTGTGACCTTCCCGCTGATGGCTAAGTCTGACGTCAACGGTGAAAATGCCAATCCTATCTTTGAGTATCTCAAAGAGCAAGCCCCGACAGAGGAGTACAAAGGCGTCAAAGCCAAAGCTACGCACGTCATGCTCAAAGGTATCAGTAAGACCTACAAGAAAGACAGCGACATCCTCTGGAACTTCACCAAGTTCCTCGTTTCCCGTGACGGTAAGACAGTTCAACGTTTTGCGCCCGTAGCAGAACCGAAGGACTTTGAACAAAACATTGTTGACGAATTATCCAAATAAATGAGTCATGAATATCTTTGAACGTTTGACTTCGGGATACCCGCAAGGCGATGTGTCACCTCAAGATTTTATTGACCATCTTTCCATCGGAGCCGACGGCTGGGTTGGCGCATGGATTGCTGTTGGATTAGCAGTCATCTTCGGTCTGCTGGTATATATAATTCCTATCTATCTGACTGAGAAAGAGAAAGTCGGTCCGTATCCTCTTTGGTTGCACACTTTCTATTTTGCAGCGGACTTTATGGGTATCTGGGTATTCCTTGATGCTTGGCTAAAGTACGACCATTTCCTATTGTTCTTGTTGCTTGCTATCGGCGAAGCCATTTGGGTGGGCATGGAAACGTATAGTTTGCAGCGCGCCTGCACCTATGAGAAAGATATCAACTTCAAACCGGGCACAAGCACCAAAGAGATGCTGAAGACCATCGCTATTCAGGTTGTATGCTTCTATGTCGGCTTGAACCTGCTGCGCTTTGAGTTGCATGACTCCACAATGTGGAAATTCTGGATTTTCACCCAAGTACTGATTACTATAGTCCCCGGACTTGTCATGGAGGCCCGCAAGACACGCAAAGGTTACAGTCTTTGGCTGCATATCGTGCTGATTTGCGTGGCATTGGTTTCCTTCAACCCGTGGTGCAACATGTGGTTGGCTATTGCTCCTGATTTCTTCTCACTTGAAGCCAATCCGTGGTACTATATCATGGGTGTAATCTGTTTGTATTTCGCCGTAAGAGGTTTGGTACAATACATCAAACTACCTGAAAAGAAGTAATTTATAAAACAAAAAACGATCATTATGAAAGAGCAAGTATTAGCAGCTATGCGTGAGTACGGACAACCCGTCAACGCAGGCAAGATTGCGGAGATCACAGGTATCGACCGCAAAGAAGTTGATAAAGCCTTCGCCGAGTTGAAGAAAGAAGGCGCGATCATCTCGCCCGTTCGTTGCAAATGGGCTCCGGCTAACTGATAATAATCGTTAGTACTTATATTCTTTAGAAGGGGAAGGGCATTATTTTAGTTCTTCCCCTTTTATTCATTGCCGATTATTAAGATTTGGGGTAACACGACCCAAAGACGAGACACCTACGGGACAGAAACGCGAAGCGGGACAGGCGGACTTTATGAAATCCGAAGAATGTATCGTTTATCTAACGTATATCTATCGTGTATCTATCGTATATCTATCGTGTATCTATCGTGTTTATAGGCTTCAAAGCGGCTACAAATGGGCTGTCAAGGGGGCTGACATTTGCGAGGGACGGTGCGGTGCGTGAGGAAATCTATTGGCTAAGGGCAAAAGAAAACGCAGACTTGATATCTGCGCTTCTCTCGATTTTCTACCACTTATCAGTTGGTGATAGGTGGATTATTACACCCTTGCGAAATGCCGGCATCTGCTTATTGCTTCAGATTGAGTCCGCTAATCCACTTCTCCACTTTTGCTTTGCCGCTGCGCACATCGTGCCCATACAGGCTGAACCCTTTCTGCACATCGGCACGCGGGTAGTTTTTCTTCACGTCCTGCACGCAACTGCCCAAGCCGCTGCCCTCGTGAGTAGTGAACGGATAAAGTGTCTTGCCGTTCAGGTCATAGGTGTCAAAGAAAGTGAACATCACTTGCGGGTACGTACCCCACCACACCGGACCACCGATGAAGATAACCTCATATTGGTCGAAATCGGTTTGTGTCGGCTTTTCAATTTTCGTTCCGTCCTTCTTTATGATGGCTCCTTCAAACGCAGGACGCTCATCTTTGATTTGTTCGTCTTGTGCCAAGTCACAGAGAGGCTTATACGCCATTCCGTCGTACTTATGCGTGACGATTTCAAACTGATCGGCTCCCGTCAGTTCGCTGATATAATCGGCAACAATCTTCGTATTGCCCACTTTGATGTTTCCTACTGAGTAGTTATCTCCGGCATGGGAGAAAAAGACTACCAATGCTTTCTTGTTTTCCATTTGTGTTTTGTTGTTTTGTGTGCAGGCAACCATAGACAGTGACGCCAGCGCGAGGGTGAATAGTTTTCTCATAATTCCTGTTGTTCTTCGGGATTTTGCATTTTGATGACTTTGGCAGGACAACCGCCCACTACGGCGTAGTCCGGCACATCTTTGGTAACTACCGCTCCGGCTGCCACAACGGCGTATTTGCCGATGGTCACACCCGGACAAACGGTTACGTTCATGCCTATCCATGCGTTCTTTTTAATGGTCACTTTGCCGTAGGTATAAATGGTGTGGCGGTTGTTGAAATTATGGTTGATAGTCGCCACACGGAAACAGGGTGCGATTGCCACTCCGTCCTCAAACTCAATGCCACCTGACGCACTCAATACGGCAGAGTGGTTGATAAACACGTCCTTGCCAAAGCGTACGCGGTTGCCAAAATCGCAGATGAACGGCGTTAGAATACGCACATCGTCCAGTTTGCGCCCGAAGAGTTCTTCGAGGTCGGCGACATAACTCATGTCGTCCGGCATCTTGGCGTTAGCAATGGCGCAGAGCTTGCGTGACCGCATCATCTCATCTACTGCTTCTTTGAAGTAGGGTTCGCGCACGTCTGTCGGTCCGCCTGCGTCCATGAGTTCATAAACGGTTCCTTTCTTGTAATCCATTTTTATCCGTATGTTTCTATAAGATGTTTAACAAAGTTAGTATCATTAAAGTTGATGAAACCGGTGTCCGATTGGTTCATAGTCGCAATCTGCTTCATATCGTCATCTGACAATGTAAAATCAAAGATGTTGAGATTGGCTGCCATACGCTCTTTATGCGAGGATTTAGGTATCGCCACAATACCGCGTTGGGTGAGCCAACGCAGGGCCACTTGTGCGGCAGATTTGCCGTATTTCGCGCCTATACCTGCAAGCAGTTCGCTCTTGATGATTCCCTCTGCACCTTGTCCGCCAAGAGGACCCCAAGCCATTGTCTTGCAATCAAACTCCGCCAGAACGGGTTGTATGCTCTCTTGTGCTGCAAGTGTGTTGCATTGCAGTTGGTTGACCATCGGCTTGACATCAACATAGTGCGCAAAGTCAAAAAAACGCGCCGCTTGGAAATTGCTCACACCGATTGCCCTCACTTTGCCCTCCTTATAGGCTCGTTCCATAGCACGCCACGTGCCGAACACATCATTATAGGCTTGATGAATAAGCAGCAAGTCAATATAATCCGTGCGGAGTTTGTGCAGGCTATCAAGGATTGACTGATAGGCTTTGTCCTCGCCTGCATTGGAAATCCAAACTTTGGTAACAAGGAAAATATCTTTACGCGGTATGCCGGATTTCTCAATAGCAGCACCGACACCTTCTTCGTTGAAGTAGGCTTGTGCCGTGTCAATTAAACGATAACCAACTGAAAGAGCGTCTGCTACGCATCTTTCTGCTTCTTGTGGAGGAACTAAAAATACTCCGTAACCCAGCAACGGCATCTCAACACCGTTTGATAGTTGAATGGTTTCCTGCCATTCACCGGTATTCCTTCTCTCATACATGTTCATAATTGTATAGCATTTGAAATGTTATAAATCGATTATTTCGAAATCCGGTGCAAAAGTACAACAATTTCCGTAATCCGTTGTTACACAAATTACGGCATTTTTTGCACTTTTTACAGAAAATGCTGTTTGGGGTGTTTTTTACTGCCTCAGGTCGGTCGGTTTGATGCCTAATTGGGTGCGAACAAAGCGGGTGAAATGGGAGATGGAGGAGAAATTCATCTTGTAGGCGATGTCGGCGATGGACAGTTGCTGCTGCGGCAACAAACGGCTGATCTCCAATGCTGTATAGCGGTCTATCCAGTAGTTGGCAGCAAAACCGCTGATGGCTTTGGTGGTCTCGGACAGGTACTTCGGCGTGACGCACAGTTTGTCCGCATACCAGCCGATGTCGCGGTGCTCGTAGTAGTTCTTGTCTTCAAGGAGTTGCAGGAACCGCTGTAGCAAGTCCGCCTGCGGCGAGGTGATGACTTCGTCCATGCCGTACAGAGACACATGGAAATCAAAGAAGTCGAGGATCATCGCCTGCACGGCATTCGCCACTATCTGCTGGTAGAAACGATGATCCGTTTGTGCGGTGCGCTCACGGATGACCTCGAAATTACGTAGACAACGCTCTGCCTGTTCCGGCGAGAGATGCATGACCGGGTCGTTGAAGAGCATAAACTGACCACGCATGCCGTAGTTGGACTGAGGAGTCGCCAGTTGGATAAACTCCGTCTGCACATAGACCGTTGTGGCCTGAAAATCCGGCGACGGGTTCTCCACGGACAATAATTCGCTGCGATGCACGATGACGCAATCATTCCGGCGGACAGTGTATTTGCCTCCGTTGAAAAGCAGCGTCGCCGTTCCTTGCAGACACAGCGCGTGCGTCAGATAGCCCGTGTGGGCGAGTTGCAACTCCGTAGATAATATGTCCGCAAACTCTACCTGCTTCATATCGCTTACTGCAAGCGCTGATTCTTGATTATTCGTGCGGGGTTGCCGGCAACGACCACATCATCAGGGATGTTGTGCGTTACGACCGAACCTGCTCCTACAATGACTCGATTGCCGATGGTAACACCCGGACAGACAATCACTCCCCCACCAAGCCAACAATCATCACCGATACAAATCGGAAGCCCTGTCTCAATGGTTTTTCTGCGTTCTAAGTAGTTATGCGGATGATCGGGCGTGAGCAACTGACAGTTAGGTCCGATAAGAGTATGGTTGCCGATAGTGATGCCACCTCCGTCAAGAAAAACGCCATTGAAATTGATGACCACACCTTCACCGAGCGTTATTCGGTCACCGTGGTCGCAATGGAAAGGCGGGATAACGAGTGCCGACGGATGGGCATTAGGCAGCAAGGCTTTTGTACAACGGCGTAACTCATCCATGTCCCATGCGCCACACTGATTGAAATCACGCATGGCGTAATAGGTCTGTTTGATACGTGCCTGTATCTCCTCGTCCGTATAGTCATACGGCTGGTTATGAAGCATCTTCTCGTATTCGGTCATTTCTTTTTGCTGTATTTGGTTTTCACTATTTCGTACGAATTGCGGGTGAGGTCTTTGAGTAACTCATCCGGTGCAATGCGCGGATTGATACCTAACCAGTATTTGTGCGACTCGTTGTAAGGTTTGCCGATGCAGTCATATTCGGCTTTCAGTTCGTCCATCCGTTCGGGCTGGCATTTGAGTGTTACCACCGAGTAGTCCACTATGTCGAAGAATGCAAACATGTGTCCCGCGACATAGAAAACCAATACGTTCTCCCCGCTCTTAAACATCGTGAACGGCAGTTTTTCCTCTACATCATCTCCGAGCGAAAGACAATAATCGCGATAATCCTCTACGTTCATAGAACCCGTTTATTTTCCCTTCCAATACTTGCTATGCTGATATTGCCCGTGGGATTGCGTTTTGTTGTTGTAACTGATGGCGAACTTCGGGCAGCGGTGGAGACAACCGAGGCATAGTGCACAACGCTCTGCCGTCCAAACGGTGTTCTTGCCCGGTTTGTTGGTCTCGGTCTTTTCTGCGGGCTGCATTTCGATTGCCTGCACAGGACATTTCTTGGCACACAGACCGCAGCCGATACAAGCAGCCTTATCCACCGCAAAGAACTTCGTCTGACGCTCGTATGTCAGCAATCTATCCGTGAACGGACGGAAGAAATACGGCATTCGGTCATGGCTCTTGTTGCCTTGCACACAGGCTTTAATCATCGCTATCACCTCGTCTATCTGCGGCTCGGCGTCATCGACCTGCTGCTGCACTTTCGCAGGATCGGAGAGGTCGAACATCGGCGTCCAGTTGTCCGGCATCTTGACCGAGAAACCGGCATTCATAACGATGCTTTTGCGTTTTAGCTCACGGCGCGCGTCCTCGCAGACAAATCCCTGCACGAAACCGTATGTAGCAACCGTGAAAACGTAGTTGTTTTGCGCCGGACGAATGTCGGCTTTTTGAATGAACTCACGCACAAGCAGCGGCAGTTCGTTCCAGTTGGTGGGCGTGACGAACCCGAGCGGCTCGTTGTCCTTCAAAACGATTTCAGTACTTGCGGTCTCGATGGAATGCGCTTGTGTGCCGAGGGCTTCGGCGATACAGTCAGCCACATGTCGGCTGTTGCCCGTAGCGGAAAAATAGTAAATCATCGGTTGAAATACGACCTTATGAACCGCATGGGTTTAATAAGGTCTTACTGTAAGATGGGTTATCTGTAAAAATTACTTGGAGATAGTGTTGGAATTTTGGTTGTAAGCCTTTGCCACACATTTCCACTCGCCATCAATATTACTTCTCATCTTGTATTTGGTTTTTGATTTGTCAGATACGTCTTTATGCGTAAAGGCACGCATTTATAATTCTTTACAAAAATTATGCCAAGTGAAAAAATCTTCCGCAACAGCGGATGACTTAATAGGCTATGACTTCTGCCAAAGGCAACAAGAAATAAGTCGCTCATCATCAAAATCTCTATATAAACTCTTCTAAAGAATGTCCTTCCGTTAGAAGTTGTTTGGCTCTTTTGTAGAGCATATACAACTTCCCTGATTGTCTTACGCCAACCAACACATATCTGCCTGTCTGTTCAAAATCAAACGGACGGTCATATAGTTCTACCGCTTCAATCGGTTCTTGTCCCTCTTTAATTAGGGTGCGAAAAGTTTCCAAGGATACTGCCATTTTTGAATCTTCTTTTATATAAAACGCTACGTACACTTTATTTATTACCACCTAATAAAATGTGCGATTTTTATATATTGTTAGCAAATAAATATCTTCCTCTTGTCAGTCTGTACAGAACGCCGTTTATTGTTTTCGGGCGTATTTGTCTGCCCGTATTTTTACGATGTTTCCACTGTAGTAACCTGCTATCCAAGCCGTGTTACACCATTTTGAATGTTGCTTACTGAAAGGACATGCAAATTGCCGTTTGTTAAGATTTAGGGGTATTGTTCTCATCGCCGAATCGTAGCCGTCAATCAGCCACTCTCGCGCCACTATCAAGCCTTTTCCGTAAACATCCGATTATTAAGCATTCACAAGTTCACAGATTCACAGATTCACACATTCACGCAATTATATGTATTCAATTCTTGCAAACAATAAGCGTCACGCGGTTAGGCGTGACGCTTGGCGTCGCTTGATAAATCAATCTTGTTAAAACATCAAATCTTCTGGATATTCATATTAACGCTACTAATAAATGAGTAGCCTATTTTCTGAATATCTAAACCATATTTTGCTTTGAAAGCCTCTGCAATCTTCTGCTTCCCTTCGAGTGTCTGTATGGAATTAGCGACCACTTCAACACTCATTCCTTTTTCAACTCGCTGACCGTTAATAGTACCCGATCCACGGGTAATTGTTGCTTTAAATAATGACATAATTATTAAAGATTTATTTGGTTAAACATATATGTTTTATTGTTGAATCAATGACTCTTTGAGTGCCTTGTATTTGTAGAACTGCTGCACGGCAGCAATCATAGCATCAAACTTTTCCTCATCGCTGATGCGAGACGACGGATGATAACTATCAATCACAAGCAGATCTAACGAGGTGCAATAATAACACCAATTGTTAATCTTTTCGAAAAAGTAGTTTTGATATAGATACTCCATAACATATTGACACAAAGTACCGCTACCTCCACCACATACAATGATGTTAGGATTTAGTAAACGGAATTGTCTGGCAAGGCCACATGTATCTCTTTCGAAATACAGCCACAACACCTCATTGCTAACTTGTGCACCGCCTGAAATCTTTTTACCATTTACCTGTGCCATAGGATATTGCCATGTAGCTTCGATGTACTCTTCTTTGGTCTTGTCGAATACAGGAAGATGGTCAGCAGTAACTTCATTGAGAGCCCAAAGCCATTTGAGCAAAACTATATAAAAGCGGTGTAATGGTTTGATGGTACCGTCTTCGTAGGTCTCCCAGCCGATATGCCAAGAACGGATGTCGTCATCGGGATTGCCGTTGGTGTCTTTCATAAAAAACAACACTCTGCGTTTGGCATTTAACCATTTCTTTTCTTCTTCTTTAGGGTCTTTATTGCGACCTGCAAGTAGTCCGTCAAAGCAGAATTGTTTTAATTCTTCCGGCGAATAAGTCATTGCCCACTCATTCCACAACTCGTCTTCCTGTTCTATTAAAGACTTTCTCATATCAATATCTTTGTCAATATCCAAAGAGAACACATCTGCACGACGGTTGAACCTTTCTACATATTCTTCGTAATTCATATTATTTTAGTTTTAGAAAGTTAATCCATATAGCAATAATACCAGTAAAAGATAAATGGCACTATGAGCGTAAGAATACCAGATAGTATTGCCCACCAGTGCAGTAGTGGTACTTCAATGCCGATAGCGATGATGGCAACAATGCAAACAATGACCATAGAGATGTCTCTATGTCTATTTTTGCGATACACCAGTTTGAGTTCTTCCTCTCCAGCTTTTGCAATACAATCTTTGCACTCTTGGTCTAATTGTTTTGATTTCATTGCAATAGAATTTTAGAAACCAAGATTAGAAAACATTTCTGCAGCCTTGACATAATTGGTCTCGAATGTACCGTCATTCATGTCGTGAATGGTACAATAGACATAGCATTGGTCATTCACTTTATACACAACATCATAAACCGTCACTCTTTTACTTGATTCCGTCTCGTTTTCGCGATAGTCATAGACCTCCACTTTATCGCATATCTTTTCCATGAGCGGTTTGAAATTGCCGTTGCATACTTCTTTGGCTGTCTTGAAGGCTCGTTTCTTACTTTGCATCTGATTGCTTACACCAAAGAGCGCACCGAGAAAACCATTTTGCATAGCCGTATATTGGTCTGCATTGGAAACAGGCATTTCTCCGTCATGGATAAAGTTGTATAAATCCCATTCGGTAATGGCATCGCCGTAATCGTCTTCTTTTTCGTTGAGAACTGAAAGGTTCCACATATCGTCACCTTCTTCAAAAACAATATCACCAAGTTCTTCATCATCGCCATCTTCACGGATAGAGGCTTCATAAGTTGCTATGACATAATCATAGAGTTCGCTTGCGACCCAACGAGGTTGACCAGCACAGGCAGCAAGGAATTTAGCATCATTTTCATTGATGACAGACGGATTACAACTTGTGAGTAGGATAGTTGCTATCATAGAGAATAGCAGAGTTTTCTTGTTTAACATACATTTACATTTTTTAAGATTGTGCCTACTATTTGGTATGGATTATCGGCTTGTTCCATTAGCACCAATAGGATTTCAGAAATAGGCACATAAAAAGAGCGTGGTGCTAAGTTGCTTCAATTCGGGTCTTGAGGATTTCTGCACTACCTTTCTTACCAAATATCCACGGACATAGCCCACGCTTCACGTGAGCATTTCGGCTTGTCCTTGGTATATTCGACTCAATAAAAGTGTCCGGCTTTTCAGAGTCCAAGTATCAAACTAAAACGCTATTATTTATGTATGTTGCCTTTTAATCGTTTTTTGTCATAGGCGGTATTTTTATTTGTTTCTATATTTGTTTTTCTCTTTAATACGCAGAAAATGTTACGCCGTTGCTGCGTCATAGACATAATTTCTGTATAACCATTCACCGTTGATATTGGCTTGCGATTTGTCTATGCTCTGTATCGGCGAGAAGGAGATAAGATTATTGGAGTAGCGCGTAAGATATTTAAGCGTTTCAACCGACGCTAACTCGCGCAACTCTTTGCGGACAATAGAAGAAATAGCCTTGTATTCCTTGGGGGTATAAAGCAACTTGACAATCCCCAGTTTCTTTTGGGAATAGTACACCTTCACCTTGTTTTGCTCTATTGTCAAAACGCCCAGACTTAACCGCTCTTTGATCTCCGGACGGATGTCTGCGTAAATAATGCTGTATTGAAGATTATTTTCCATAATTACTATTATTCGAGCGCATGTACTTGCAGATATACTGCTGCGTATCCGAGCATAATACCAACACTGGTAAGTCGCCTGTCATGTATTGTTTGGATATCTCCTGAATACTATGTAAATGCTGTATTTCCATCGTCTTTGCAACTTTCGGATGCAAAGTTACAACTTTTTTTGAATTGTGCAAGGGTTTGAGGCGAAAATCGCTGCGACAGGGGCATTTTGTCTCTCTTGTCTCTCGGTCATCTCGGCTTTAAGGAGTAAGTGCGCCTTAATCGCTTCACGGTTGTGAGTTGCCGTTTTATCTATTCTTTTCCTAACAGCCAATCTATCACATTGATTTTACGTATACCGTCAATGTTTGCGCTATCAAAGTCAGTTGTCAAAAGATATTTAGGATAAGTGTCCTTAATCTTTCTTAATGACGAAAGTTCACGATTTAGTGTTTTTTCGTCATTAACGGTATAAGCTACTTGGTAATACTCACGCTCTCCGTTGTGTTTCATAACCACAAAATCCACCTCTCCGGCATCTGTTCTGCCGGCATAGACCTCTCCTCCTCGTCTCAGTAGTTCAAAATACACCACATTCTCTAACTTGTGCCCTAAATCAATGGTCGGAGCATTCGTTTGCAGGAGATTGCGGAAACCGAGATCCACTACATAATACTTGTAATTGCTTGCCAACAACCGTTTGCCTTTGATATTATACAGACGCACAGGATAAATCAGGTACGATTCCGTAAAATAGCGAAGATATTTCAACACAGTATTGTGCGACATCTGTTGTCCAGAAGTGCGGTTCAGCGTATCCGCGATATTGTTCGGCGACACCACGCTGCCTATACTGTCATACAAAAAATTGATCACACGTTGCAAAGTATCAAACTTACGCAATTTATTCCGCTGCACAATATCTTTGATCACCACTGTATCATACACTGATTGCAGGTAAGCATTTACCATCTCCGGGGCTGTGCGGGACAAATTGACTGCTTCCGGGAAACAGGAAGTATTCATGTACTGGCGGAACAGCCTGCCGGAATCATGCTCATCGGGAAAAGAGGCAACGTATTCGGCGAAAGAGAATGGATGCAAATGAATATTGATGTAACGTCCGGAAAGTAAGGTACTCAAATCGCTGGAGAGCATATAAGCATTCGAACCGGTGATATAAAGATCCACATCTTTCTTGACATAAAGCGCGTCCACCAGTTTCTCGAAATGTGGTAAGATTTGCACTTCATCCAAAAATACATATCGCTTTGGAATGTTCGGCAAGTGAGCAATGATGTAGTCATATACTTCTTCCCATGTTGCAAAACGGGCACTCTCACGTTCCTCAAAATTGAGAGACAACACAGCATCATTCTGTACACCATTAGCATACAAATACTGCCTGAATGCCATCAGCAATGTGGATTTTCCGCAACGACGGATACCTGTTACAACCTTTATTAGGTCTTGATCACGCAATTTAATGAGTTGCGACAGATAGGATTCTCGATTTATCATAGTGCCTTCCATTTCTACTGACGAAAATTACTTGTTTTTACAAATTTCGTCAGTAATCAGCTGCAAAGTTACTGCTTTTTTTTGATATGTGCAAGGGTTTTATGCAATTTGGGCGATTTTTCTTGTCTCGGTCATCGCTCGGTCAAGAGGAACGCTCGTGGAGGTGGAAACAAGGACGGAAAAGTGCTTTTCTCAGGAAAGTGCAACTTTTGCCGCGAATTGTGTAACAGCTGTTTCACAAAACGGCAGTAATTTTGCACCGTCAAAGCACAACGGCGACAGAGCGCGTCAAAACGGCAATAAATATCAGAACAATTAAAAACCATAAGAAAATGAAAACAAAGTACCTCTTTGGAGCACTGATGGCGGTAATGGCTACATCGTGCACAGCGAAGACCAACGAACCGGCTGCGCCGCAGAGCGGCAAGACGGCAGTAGTGTATTTCTCCAAGACCGTTCCGGACGGTGTGGATGCCACGACAGGTGCTACGCCGGTAGTGAACTACAACGGTCAGCAGATGGGTGCCACCCAGTATGTAGCAACGCTGGTAGCCGAGCAGACGGGCGCAGACATACAGCGTATCACCGTGGCGGATGACCACTATCCGGTAGAATACAATGCGCTTGCCGACGTAGCGAAAGCAGAGCGTGACAATAACGAGCACCCTGCTTTGACCTCCACGCATGACCTGAGCGGCTATGACAACATCATCCTCGGGATGCCGGTATGGTGGTACACGATGCCGATGCCGGTGTATTCGTTCCTTGACATGGTGGACCTGAGCGGCAAGAACGTCTATGCTTTCACCACGCACGAAGGTAGCGGTCTGAACGGCACGCCCGGACGTGTGCAGGACGTAGAGCCGGACGCATTGGTGTCGTCCGACGGATGGGCTTCGCGCGGCGGACAAGTGCAGCAGAACGCCTCCACGCTGACCGAATGGCTCAAACGCCTCGGGCTATACAAAGAGCAGACATCGGCTATAGAGAATATCACGGAGCAAACACCTGCTAATGCTCCTTCCTACAATCTCCTCGGTCAGAGAGTAAGCAAAGGCTACAAGGAATTTAGTACGTAATAGACAACCTTTGTCTCTTTCGGTGGCATTTTTGCCGCCGTTTTTTGTTCTTGTATCCCGCACATGTTTCATTCACTTCCTTTTAGCAGTATCTATTAGGATATTATTAGGCTGTTATTAGGTTATTATTAGGATATTATTAGGTTATTTCCGAACCACAGCTATACCGCAACCGCAAAAATAAAGCAAAAAAGCTCCCGCAGTCCGATTTCTGCAAATAAATTTGCATATCTCAAAAAAAACCGTAACTTTGCAGCCGAAAGTTGCAAATATCACAAAACTTCATAAGGACTTTATAAGGACTTTATAAACCTTCAATATATGTTCAATGTTTACTGAAACATCCGGAGCATCCTTTCGGCACGATTCAACCAATTTATTAGAAATCATCCAACGTCTCTCATTGGGTATATGTGACCCGAAAGCTGGCACAGAGTATATTTCTCTTGCTCAGAACTCTGAACGTGTGGCTGACCACCTCATTAACGTTGCCCAAACCATTCGCCTATTGCATGAGGACAACAAAAAATAAAGAATCGGGCTAAAGGACATTTTGGTTATCTAAAAACTGTCCTTTAACCCGTTTTCTTTCTCTGTATGTTGCCGAATGCTTAATCTTCGTCTCTAATTCTCCAACCCGATACAGAGGTCCGTGCTAACTTCCTGTCAACACCTGCAAAACGTGTGTTCTCTTGCTTTATGTCACTCTGCAGATAATGCCACCGCCTGCCAACCGTAGTCTTTATAATAACGGAAGGGCAAGTCGTGCTGCCTAACGTATTCTGAAAGTTGCTCTTGGCGAATTGCCTCACGCAACGATGAGTTGCTGTGCATATTCTGATAGATATCGTAATGCTCTCCGAAGATACGTTGCGCACTCGCCACATTGCCCGCTCCGTCCTCGGTCTCCACAAAAGAAGTAACACGAGGTTGATGGTTCTCATAGCTGATGGTCATCATACCCGCGTGATTACCACCGGAAACGGTCAGTAGAGTGTCGCCGTCATGATTATACCAGAATATCCAAAAATCACCCCATACCAACGAATCTGTTTCTGCAATCATCATCAGTTCCGGAACACATAATTCCCCTTGTAAATAGCGGCTGCCTATCTCGCTTACAAGATAGTCGCTGATGGCTTCACGCAACGCTCCTTCTTTGCGATTCAAAGCTATATGACGAATACAATCGGCTTTGTGATTGTCGAAATCCGACATCAGCCATTTGCCCCTCACGCGTTCCAACTGCATCTGATGCTCCTCTATATCACTTTCTGGGGCAAAGGAGCCGTCTTCCCATATTTGCCTTACAGAGAGGGTCGCCACGGCATGAGTGGCGTCAATGAACTCTATACGGCTCACTTCATATTGAGCAATAGTCCCACCATTGCCGGTCACAAAATAGTGGAGCCATTCATGGTCCATCGCTTCATACTCAGGCATGTTAAAAAGAGTGTCAAGCACCGCATAAAAGTCTTCGGTAAGATACTCTTTCGACTCCGGCAACAACTTATGGTCAGGAATATAACTGCATAACTCTGTTGCTCGTTGACGCAACTGTTGTTCACTGTTAGCACATGACGCTAATAGCATGACGATGAAAAAGATATAAGTTATTTTCTTCATGATAAATAAATAGGTTTATTTGCGTATGGCTTGGGCTGCCACGTCCACTTGCAATGTTCGCGGACCCCATTCAGTATATATCTGCGCTGTCACTTCGTTTTCTGCCCGAGTGATGGTATGAAGATAATTGAAAAGGTCGTCTTCCTCCTCACGAGGCAATTGGGTTAAACGGCAAATCAGGGTGTCGCCAAGAAAGGACTCCTTAAGCCACAAAACAGTTAGCCTCCGTATCTCATGAACATCCATAAACTGCTCGTTAGCAGACTGCATGGCAATACTCAAATAAGTGCGGTTGTTGACGTGACCGTTGAAATCCAGATTGATGGGATTAACCCTATGCTCAACTTCTTGAAGTAATGTGCCTTCTGATGAAAAACGTATCTTCTTATGGCTGTCGGTTGTCATCTCTGGCAAGATAGGAAGAGGGTGAGGAAGAAGCGTGTTCGGGGCAAGACGATGCGATACGGTGTCTAACAATGTCCAACAACCATAACCGTGAGCTATCTCTGCGCCATTGGTCTTATGAATGCGGAAATCTGCATATAGCCGCAAGGCGCTTATCTCGCTGTTCCATACCGTTACCTCAATGTCATCCGACCAATAGGCGGTATCTGATTCAAACCACGCATTAAACTCGGTTATAACCCACATCAGGTTTTGTTTAACAATGTCAAACGCTGCCAAATTCAGGCAACCCATAAAGTGGGCCCAACTATCTTGATAGTAAAGTAGTATGGCATTGGGCGTTATGCGATAGCGAGTATCCATGTCCGCCGCGGTCATCGAATAACGATGTGTGTAGATATTCATGTTTTCTTTTATCCTAAAATAGTTATCAAGTGTCTATGTCCGCTCGCTTCTTTATTTCACTATTCTGACAATTCATGCTAACTTATGTCAGTTCATCACAAGCCGTTGCAAAGATACACAACTTTCTCCGTTCGGGCAAGAACATTTTTTTGACTTTGAAACCAACTATTCATATCGAAAATCCAACTTCCTTCGCTTAGAATACTTTAATTCTATTGTCTTGGAACTATCGAGAACTAACCGGCAAGAACGTAAACGCTTCTTTGAAATGTACAAAAGAAATAGAGACAAGTGTCATTCGTGCAACCTTATTTAAAACCAATTACCAGATGTTTACTTATGCCATGCAAATATTGGAACCTATTTGTCACGGATTTAGGATTGCTAATCTACAAAACATCACATTGTAGAAAATAATTGTGTCCTTCCCGGATTAGCGCCAGCGGTCAGGAATCTCCGGATTCTCCGGTCCTCTTTCGACAATTCCTAATCTCGATAACCCGATTATTTCGGTCAACATCTATCGCTATATAGCAAGCGCGGAGCATTCTGCCCCGCGCTTGCTATATGCAATGACACTGCAATGAGTGCTACTTCAGTCTATTATATTGTTCATCAGTAACGGGTTCAAGCCATTCGTTGGAGGCACCTTCCTGAACGTCTTTATGATAGGTTAAATGCTGCATCCAACTGTTTGCTGCGGCTCCGTGCCAGTGCTTGACGCCTTCGGGAATCTCAATAATGACACCTTCGTGCAGTTCAACGGCAGGTTTGCCCCATTCCTGATACCAACCGCGTCCATAGACACAAACAAGCACTTGTACTGCACCGTGATGCACGTGCCAGTTGTTGCGGCACCCTGGCTCAAATGTAACATTGGTCATACTTCCGTAAGGCGACACATAACTGCGACCTGTAAAATACTGTGCGTACGCATCGTTAGGCTGTCCTTTGCGCCACGGCGATTTGAGATCAATCGCCCTGTACGGGCTGTTTGGCGTCAGGTGTTCCGCTTCAAGCCAAGCACATAGTTCATCAACCAGTTCTTGCGAGTTGCCCATGTTGACTGCACCGCGCTTGTGTGCTGCCAACTGCGGAGCCACGTTCGTCAGTCCACTCAGTGCTGCCACAGTCACTATCTCGCGGTCTGCAGCACAGAGTTGGTCGCCTGCGAAGATGTCTCCGAACAAATGCGCCTTCAGATAATAATCGTCTTGCGGGCAGAACGTGTAGTTGAACGGCTGACCGGACAGTTGCGTCTGGTTCTTCGTACCTAACTCATAGGCTTCATTGGCGTCATCCCATACGGCAGGGCGTTTCCAAGGTCTTCCCTCCTGCCAGTTCGGCTGCGGGTCTTCAAGCACCTTTGCCAACACACCAAGCGCATTGAGACTGCGCGGGAAACCCGTGTATGCATACAGTTGCGAGAAAGCCTCTTTGAGTTCATTGACGGACACGCCGTTGTCGAGTGCCTGCCTTATTGCCGGTTCCAAGCGTAACGCATCTCCTTGCGCCATAAGACAAGCGCACGCTGCCAGTCCTTTTTGACGAGCGGATAAAGACTTTTGTTCATTTTCACTTTTGTTCATTTTCTCATTTGTTTGGTTACCACAGGCGGCAAACAATAGTACCGCGAGTGCAAGGGTGAATAACTTGTGCATTTTATTATATTTGTTTGATTATTTTGGCAGGGACACCGACGACGATGGCGTTGGCGGGCACATCCTTGGTGACTACGGCACCGGCAGCAACGATGGCGTTATCGCCGATGGTAACGCCTTGCAGGACGGTCACGTTCGCGCCAAGCCACACTTTTTTGCCGATATGGATGGGTTTGGCTGTCATGCCTGCCCGTTGCGCCGGATCGGGGATGTGATTGAGTGTACAGAGCGTAGCGTTATGACCGATGAGGGCATCGTCGTCAATGAAGATACCGCCTTGGTCTTGGAACTTACAGCCCATATTGATGAACACCCGTTCGCCGACATGCGTATTTTTGCCGCAATCGGTATAGAACGGCGGGAACATACCGAACGACTCCGGCACGTCTATCGCCCATAACTCGCTCAGCAACTGCCGCAGTTCTTCGGGCGTATGGTACGAACCATTGATCTCGGCGGTAATACGCAGGGCTTCCTGCGAATATTTATGGAACTCCATGTGCAAGTCCGAACCGCCTATTATCGGCTCGCCCGTTGCCATCCGTTCACGAAATTGGTCTATTGTCATATGGTTTTATAAATTAAACATCTAAATAGCGTTAGAACATTGCGCCTTCAAACCGGCAAAATTGGTTAAATAATCAGTTTGACACGAAAGCCACGGGTAGTGGGTTCTTCGATAAGTTCTTTCACTTGCGGGCGAAGGCTTTTACGTGCGGCATCATCTAACGGTGAGAGGTCCCGTTTCTCCACCATGAAATCGAGCGCCGTGACACCGGTTAGTTCAGTGTGCGTCATACGTAACGTGAGCGGACGGATAGCAGGCATGTGGGTAAATAGCATCTCCTTGATAATCTCGTAGGCATGTTCGCCTTGATTGAGGTTATACTTTAGACAAAATCGGTTGATGCCGGTTTGAATCTGCAAGTAGTCGAAATTGTCGGAATCAATCTCAAAAACCAGTTTCTGAATGCGGTTGACAAATGCCTTGGTGGCGGAATGCACTGGATGGTCGTAAATCTGTTCGGGTGTGCCGTCCTCATAGATGATGCCTTCGTTCATGAAGAAGATACGGGTGCTGACATCGCGTGCAAAGCGCATCTCGTGGGTAACGATGAGCATGGTGAGTCCACTCTTTGCCAATTGGCGGATAACCGACAGCACTTCTCCCACCATCGTCGGGTCAAGTGCCGAAGTGGGTTCGTCGAAGAGGATGACTTCGGGATGCATTGCCAAGGCACGGGCGATCGCCACACGCTGTTTCTGACCACCGGAGAGCTCCGACGGATAGGCATCCGCCTTCTGCGCCATGCCGACTTGTTTGAGCAGAGCCATCGCTTCTTCTTTGGCTTGCGCTTCAGACAGGTGGAGCAGTTGTATCGGTGCATCGGTGATGTTCTCAAGAACGGTCATATGGTCAAAGAGGTTGAAGCTCTGGAAAACCATCCCTATCTTCTGCCGCATCTTATGGAGCGGATAGCCTTTCGCCGTGATTACCTCGCCATTCACGCGTATCTCGCCGGATGTCGGCGGTTCGAGCATATTGAGCGCACGGAGTAGCGTACTCTTGCCCGTGCCCGAAGGACCGATGAGGCTGATGACCTCACCTTGGTGCACCTCAAAACTGATGTCACGGAGAACTTCCAAGTCTCCAAAGCGTTTCGTCAGATGCGAAACGGTTAGTAAGGGTTGTTGGTTATTTGCCATCTTTCAAATCTTCAATAGCGGCAATACAATTGTCGCGTTCTATTTTGAATATCTTCTCCAGCTCGCCTTTGCGGGTATAGAACATAATCCGGCCATAGTAGTAGCCATCGGTGAAAAGCACGTTCTTCTGCCTTTCTTCCGTAACCGCAATCGAGCCGATAGACAAATCTACTTTGCCGGTCTGAACTGCCGGTATCTGCGAGGAGAATTCCATAAAGAGGAACTTCAGACGATAGTTGCGGCGATTCGCCCACTCCGTCAAAAGATCAATCTCAAAACCCGAAGGCTCACCATTCTTAATAAAATTATAAGGGGGAAAACCGGGGAATGTACCCACGGTGATTGTTTTGCCCGTTCCGCGCTGTTGGGGGATGGAATTTTGAGAAATATCCTTGCTGACCATCCATCGTTCGTGTATTTTCCGATACGTACCGTCTGCACGTATGTCAGCCATGTAGCTATTAAAATCCTCCTGCAACTCGGTATTTCCCAACTGCGTACAAACCGCAACAGGCGTGGGAGGCAGTCCCACATCTATAGTATCTACCCACGTTGCCAACGAAGGGTTAGTCATCACTGTAATATTCTCTCCGACAAGTACATCTGTCTTGCCGTTCTGCAGCGAAGCCAACAGGTCGGTCAAGTTCGAGAACCGCATAATATCGGCCTTGGGTGCATAGCGTGTCAACGCCATATCTTGTATACTACCTATCACTGTACCGACCGGCCGCCCTTCCAACTGACGGAAAAGAGGAGGTGCCGGCTCCGCCTGAGCGTTCTTATTCGAGTATTCCATAATAGAGGGGATACTGCCCAAGAGCCCCAACAACACCAACGCTGCAGCTGCCACGATAGTGCGAAGACGGCGTCGCTCCAAAAGACTATTAAACAGCAGCCCGATAAGCCATGCCACCAGGAAATAGATTGCCGCCGTCACAATGAGCGGGAAAAAAGCATCGAAGGTGCGCGAACGAATCAAATCCGATGCGCGCGTCATGTCCATCACAGCGATATATCCGACGATGCTGGTGCCCTTAAGCAGCGAAATCACTTCACCTAAATACACCGGCATAATCTTACGCACCACCTGCGGGAGAATGATGCGGACAAACACTTGCCGCGGCGTGTAACCCAATGCCAAGCCCGCTTCGGTCTGTCCTTTATCTATGCTCTCAATGCCCGATCGCAGCATCTCGCCAATGTAGGCGGAAGTATTCATGGCGAAGGTGACAATAGCCACTACGACACCTGTAGCCCGCAGAGGTGCCATAAAGACATAGTACATCAGCATCAGCAATACCAGCACCGGTGTACCTCGCATGAGATCAATATACACTCTGGCAATGTGCTGCAATCCCCTGTGACGACTCATGCGAGCCCAGCAAACCAAGCCGCCAAGCAAAGTGCCCAGTATGATGGAGCAGAAGGTGATAAGCAAGGTCACCTGCAAACCATCCAAAATCATCCGGTAGCGGTTTTCTGCGATGAGGTTGTTATTAAAACTCTCAACAATACTGTTTAGAATAGATAATATCATTTTCTTTCAGTTGATGCTTATTTTCTACTTTGAATATACGACAAGTTATGAAGCATTTTCTCGTATTCTGTCATTTTTTGCTATATTTGGCTTTGACAATTTGTAAGAATTGCATGCCCTTCATGTATCTCTTTTACTATACTCACTCTACATATTCCACATAACTGCCGCGGATACATTTCCATGTGCCGTTGTTGAGGAGGAAGATATCGTCGCCATAGACGCCGGAGATTTCATCGCCGTAGAGGAAGGAATAGCCGTTGCGGTAGATATAGACCTTCTTACCGGACAGCCGCGCTTGGCAACCGTTGCGCAGGTCCTGGTAGTGTTCGGTGCAATACTCCGGTTTGCGGGTGGTCATCTCGTTGTTCGTGTCCTCGAACCAGAGGTCGTACTTGTCCGACACGACATACTGTGCAGACATCGTCAGGCTTGCCATCAGAGCGAAGCAAAGAGTAAGCAGTTTAGTCCTCATAAGGCGATGATTTATAATGTGATACGTTTTTGTTTATCTATTACAAATCGTGTACCAAAGCCGCTACTGCCCTTATTTTGCTATCTCCTCAAAATGCTCCAGAGCCCAGCCGATGAGGGCATTAACATGTGGCATGAGGGACTGCCCGCGGACGGAGAGGCTGTACTCCACACGTGGCGGCACTTCGGGATAGACCTGTCTGCCGATCAGACCTATCTGTTCGAGCCGTTTGAGCGTCTGCGAGAGCATTTTCTGGGAACAGTCCGCCATCTCACGGTGCAACTCATTGAAACGAAGTGTGCCTTTGTCGTGCAGTTGGTACAACACCAACAGCGACCATTTGTCGCCGAACTTATCTATCACATTCCTAATTGGACAAGTCAAGTAGCGTGGGTCTATTTCTTTATTTATTTTGCGCATAACGACATTTACAATTGGGGCATTTATTTATTCATTAGCATTTTGCCAAATGCACAGCAAAATTACAATACTTTCTGAAAGTAACCAAATTTCTTAAAGGAAAAAAATAAATTAAAAAAAAGTTCATTTTTTTGTTGTTCGTTTAGCCGCATGTTTACACAATTCCTACTTTTTGGTAAGTAACTCACTTTCTCGTGCCTTCTTGTGGAGGTTACCAAAAGTTACTACCTTTGCATCGCAAATCAAAGGAAGGCGAGTGTCCCTACTCGCGATGAATACCGAGAACGCGAGTATCCCTACTCGCGAACAAGAGATAAAGAACAAGGAACAAACATCATAAACAATCAAAACAATAATAACAATGAAAAAACTAATGATTCTCGCAGCCGCTGTCTTAAGTTTGGCAGCCTGCACTAAGAAACAGGCACAACTGCCTGAAATGAAAGTAGGTCAGATGACCGCTTACGAGTTAGACGGCTTCCGTCTGCATGTGTATAATAGCAACGATGTGATGGCTGATGCGTCGTATATCATCGAAGGCAAGAAAGGCTTAGTAGTCATGGAATATCCACTCTTTAAGGATAATGCCGCTGAGTTTGCGGAGTACATCGCTGCGCTTGAGAAACCTGTTGTTACCGACATCACCGACTACCATTTAGGAGGTTCGGATAAACTGCCGCTGACCATGCCCGAAGGTATGCCGGCGTTCATCGAGGGTCCTGTTTATTCGGGAATGATGAGCGGATTTGCACAAGCTTTCGGTGAGACGATGGTAGATTTGCCTACACAAAAAGCCGCTGAAGTTCCTTTCGACGAGACACAGAATTGGGCTGGCGTAAGTTTTCGTTTTGAGCATGGAGCCGCCAGCGATTTTCCGGGCGCAAGTATCATCATCGGCAATCAGGTGTATTACACCCACTGGACACCGGCAGAGGCACACGTAAGTCCGTTGCAAGTCGGTTCGGCTGCTGCCGTAGAGGCTGAACTTCAAGAAGCCAAAGAAGCACTCGCTTCCGGTTGCAAATACTTCATCGGCGGACACGGAGGTTTGGCGGAGAAGAAACAGGTGGAGTTCAAGATTGCGTACTTGGAGACCGTTCAGCGTCTCTTGGCAGAGAATGCCGATGCCGAAGGATTCTTAGCTGCCCTGAATGCCGCTTATCCGGAGTTGCCGGGTGACGCAGCCGCTCTGGCTAACGCGCTCTACGCAGC
>FLNX01001888.1_pt1 | contig 31512 bp, 20 predicted proteins | sample 1140341 | NCBI WGS metagenome assembly FLNX01 (sample SAMEA3878208, study PRJEB12797) | bioreactor metagenome | biome: Moose rumen | place: Sweden | collected 2011-10 | reverse complement strand
TGACGGCAGGTAATAGTTTAGAGCTCAAGCTCTATGGTTTGCCGGAAGGGATATTGCAGGAAGTCACTATCGCCGTCAAATCGAACACCTCGTCCGGTGCCGGTGAGATGTCGCTCACGATGGCGGGAAATGAATTATGGACGATTCCCAACTCATCCTTCAAGCAGTGGAACGACGGCTCGTATAGCACGGCGTATGTTCCTATCAGTAAGGTCATTAGTGCTCCGCTGCAAGATACTATTGTTCTCCGCATCAAGGCGACGGAAAACTCCATCTATTGGCAGTCCTTGACTATAACATACGAGCCGGCAACACCGGTTGCTCATACGGTGCAGTTTGTGACCGGAACCGATGTAACGATAGAACCGATGACAGAGACGGAGGGCAATGCGGGAATAGTCTTGCCGAGCATAGAAGACCCCGATGATGATTGGCGCTTCTTGGGTTGGGTGCTGGAGCCGGTTATCGAGGAAACATCTGACTATCAAGCGTCTTACCTCGCCGAGACGCGGTTCTTTCCGCTCATGGATAGAACGATTTATGCACTATATGGTTGGCGCACAACGCAAGAGGTGGATTGTGATACCATTTTGGCGGACGGGGAATATATCATTGCCCAAGAATGGTTAGGCAACACCTATATGGCTGAAGGAGCAGTCAGCTATTACCGGCTACCCATTGTACAGACATCACAACTATTCTTACATACAGATAGTTCCTTCTATTGGAGGGGAACATATATTCCGGATAATCAACGGTATGTGGTTACGAAGTCGGGAGATAGTATCACCATACAGCACAAGGAGTCGCATGACTTCGTCGGCTATGATAACCAACATCATTTGAGGGCCACGAAGAGCCTATGGCATTACCAGCCTGCGGCACACAGGTCCGTTATGGTTGATACATCTTGGGGCGAAAGACATTATGCCATTTACTACTCCTCGTCTGATTATGTAGATGAGCCGGACGAGATGGCATTTACGCTACAATGGCTCACTTATGACAAGCAGTCACCCGGTATCCTATTCTTCCCCGTTACCGATATTCCCGACACGGCTCCGGCAGCACGTTACACGAGTTATCCTTATGGTTTTACAGACCTTATGGAGACAACAGAACCTCCTCTACCGATGAAGTTCATCCGCGAGGGGCAAATCATCATTCGTAGAGGAGGCGAGTATAATCTATTTGGTCAACGAGTCGATTAGACCATCGTTTCAATCTGCCATGTAAAGGCCTTAACGCCGACTTCGGGATTACGGGCATCGAGTTTCTGAACCGCCTCAAGGAGCGGTTCAACTTGTTCGTCCTGCACGACGCAGAGCATGGCAGAGTTCATTTCGGGCCATGTGTGTGTGCCACGACGCGGTTCGCCGTTCACAGAACCGCGGCCTTGTACATGCTCAAAGAACGTAAAGCCTCGCACACCGAGTGTGTCAAGCATATACTCGACACGCTCCGTGTTGGCTTGGTTATAAACAATAAAGACGGATTTCATATTATTCTGCTTCTTTCTTAACTTTAATGTCCATGAAGATAAATTTCTTGCGGAGCTTGTCCTTCTTGTCCCTCTCGCCGTGGCGCGCCATAATGCCATAAAGTACAGGAACGATAAACAGGGTCAGGAAGGTAGAGACCGTCAGACCACCGATAACAACGATACCGAGCGGTTGCCACATCTCAGCACCTTCTCCGGAGGAGACAGCCATCGGCACCATACCCAGAATAGTGGTGAATGCTGTCATCAAGACAGGGCGTATACGGCTGCGACCTGAGAATTTAATAGCCTCATTGAGTTCATAGCCCCGCTCACGCATGAGGTTGATATAGTCCACCAGCACAATACCGTTCTTCACCACTATACCGACCAACAGTACCAGACCGAGCGCACCAATCATATCCAAGCTGCGACCCGTTATCCACAGCGCCAAAATAACACCCGAGAGGGCGAAAGGCACCGTGAACATGATGATAGCCGGCATGCGGAGAGACTCAAACTGTGATGCCATCACAATATATACGAGCAAGATAATCAACATTCCAAGCAAAATCATATCGCGGAAAGTATCTTGTTGCGTCTCATAGTTACCGCCTATATGTGTGGTATAGCCGACAGGCAGGTCCAGTTGAGGTACGACTTGCGTCTCAACAGCCTGTGCTAATTCTCCAAGGGTAGTGTTATAGGGCGTCGCCTTGATGGTGACAATACGCTGCCGAGCCTTACGCTCAATAGTAGGCGGTGCCCAATACTCACCAACAGAAGCGACTTCGGAGAGTTTGACGGTCTTACCCGTTGCAGTAGGGATAGAGAGGTCCAGAATATCCGAGATGGAGTTGCGGTCTTCTTCCTCTAAACGCACGACAATATCATACTCCGAGCCATCGTCCTTCAGGTAACCGCAAGACATACCTGCTACGCGGTTACGGAGGTAGGTTGAGATAGTCGCAGAGGACAAGCCCAGTCGAGAGGCTTTCTCCTTATCGACGGTGATCTTGATATCGGGACGGTCATCCTCACGGCTGATATTGACATCACGCGCGCCGGGGAGTTGCGAGATGAGTTGACGGCTCTGCTCTGCCAGTTGGGAAGTGATATCGAAATCGTAACCATAGATCTCAAGGTCTACCGTATTGCCGCCCCCCGGGCCACCTGAGGACACGGCACACTGGTACTCGTTAATCTCTGGATAAGTAGCCATCTCCTGACGAAGGATCTCCGCGATGGTCCATATATCGCGCTCACGCTCCCATTTCTTGGGTAAACGGATGGTCATCTGAATCTTGTTATTCATGGTCGAAGAGAAGAGTGCTGCGATAGAAGCGTCGTCGTTGGACCCCGCGGAGGTGTTAATCAACTCAATCTCAGGGACAAGTTCAACAAAGCGTGCTTCAAGGCGACGCGCGGTTTTAAGGGTCTCCTCAATACGCGTACCGCGTTGGAGTTTGATGGTGACGGAAAGCCGTCCGTTGTCTTGTTGCTGCATAAAGTCGGTACCGATGTTACCGGTGAAGACAGGCAGGAGAGATGCAATGAAGAAAGCCACCAGAATAACGAGCGTCACTGCCTTGTGTTTCAAGCACCAACCAAGGGCATTCGCGTACGCTTCGTCAACCTTATCAAGGGCACGAACAATGGTACGGTCGTACCATGTCTTTTTATCTGCCTCGTCATCAACAAGGTTTCCGTTCTCATCGACATGCACCTTCTTAGCCTTCAAGAGCTTTGAGCAGAGCATAGGCGTCAAAGAGATAGCTACTGCCGTAGAAGTGCAGCACACCACCGTCACAATCCAACCTAACTCATGGAACATGATACCCGCCATACCATTAAGCATGGTTAGCGGCACGAATACCGCGACAAGCACCAAGGTGGTCGCAATAACCGACACCCATACCTCGTTGGTGGCGTAGATAGAGGCTTCATGAGGGTCTTCACCACGCTCAACATGACGGGTGATATTCTCCAGAACCACGATAGCATCGTCCACCACCATACCGATAGCAATGGTTAGTGAGCAGAGTGAGATGATATTGAGGGACGAGTCTGCCAAACCGAGGTAGATGAATGCCACAATAAGGGCGATAGGTATTGTTATTCCGATAATGAGTGTTGCCCGCCATTTGCCGAGGAAGAACAGTACCACTAACACCACGAACAAGAGCGCGTAGAGGACAGACTCTTCCAAAGAGTTAATGGAGTTCTGAATATTCTCGGACGAGTCATAAATCTTCTCTATCTTGACATCTGTCGGGAGTTGTTTCTGAATCTTAGCCAGTTCCTTACGCACATCACGACAGACCTGCACCGTATTGGCACCCGTCTGCTTCGCAATAACCAGACGCACAGCCTCACGGCCATTGGTCTTTTCGTCCAAGGACAAGTCCTTAATAGTGTCCTTGACAGTCGCTATATCGCGGATAAAGACCTGTTGCCCCTGAGGCGTGATAGTGACCATAAGGTTCTCAATCTCAGAGGACTCAATGTACTCGGAGCGCACCTGCATCTGGTACTGCTCTTGCGGCATCTTGATAGTACCGGACGAGAGGTTGAGGTTATTAGCCGTCACTACCTGTCCGACCTGCTCAAGCGTCAAACCGTAAGCATCCAACTTCTGCTGGTCGATATTGACATACACATAACGGTCAGGTGCACCCGATAAAGAGATATTACCGATACCGTCAATGTGGTTCAGTTGAGGCACTACCTCATCGTTCAATATCTTGTCCAAACCAGCATACGTTTCGTCTGCCGTAATGGAATATTGGCAGATAGGCATGGAGGATGTGGACAGTTTGAAGATAACAGGCTTAGCGCAGTTATCGGGCAGGTTATTCGCTGCCATGTCCACGAACGAGCGGACATCATTGACCGCCTCGTCCATGTTAGAGCCCCACTCAAGCTCAAGGGTCACAACAGATATATTGTCCTTAGACTGCGAGGTGATATGTTTTAAGTGATCCACGGAGGTCAGAGCGTTCTCCATAATCTTGGTCACATTCGTCTCCATCTCAGATGCCGAGGCACCCGGGTAAGTGGTCATGACCGTAATGTATGGAGGATCCATCTCCGGAAATTGGTCAATAGGCAGCTTAATGAAGCTGTATATACCGATAACAATGACCGCCACAAAGATGAGGACAGTCGTCACCGGTTTTTCTATCGCAGTTTTGTAAATTGCCATAACTTTTCGATATTTCGATATACCGACATTACGATATATAGATTATTATTCCACTACATTTACCTTTACGCCATCCACAAGCTTGTGCTGGCCGGTGGTGACCAGTTCCACTCCTTCTACTATCTCCGGAGCGATAATCTCTATATCTTGGTCAAAACGCTGACCGAGGGTCACTGCTACCCTCTTGGCGCGACCGTTCTCGTTGATAAAGACATAACGGTCATTGGCACCAATAAGTTTCTCAACGCTCTGGTAAGGAGCTACAATCACTTTCGCCTTACCAAGACCGATGGTCGTCGTGACATACATACCCGGACGAAGCAGATGAGCACCGTTAGGTACCTGTATCTTGCACTGGAAAGTGTGTGTCGAAGGGTCTATGGTCGGATATACAATCTCAACGGTGGCAGGGAAAACCTTGTCGGGATAAATCTCAGACGTGAGACTCAGTTTCATGCCCTCTTTCAGGAGCGGGAAGTAGGTCTCGGGCACGGCAACAAGGGCTTTGAGCTTGTCTATCTGGGTGAGAACCAAAATCGGTTGCCCGCTATAGAGCTCACCGTCCTCATAGTTCTTAGCCGATATAACGCCGGCAAAAGGAGCCTTGACGTACGTGTTAATCTGCAGGAACTCAAGTTGCTCCTTGGTGGAGTTGTACTGGGCAATGATCTGGTCATACTGCTGTTGGGTCGCAGAACCCGAACGGAGCAGTTGCTCAACACGGTTCTTCTCTATCTCAAGATTAGTCATTGAGATCTTGGTTGTCTTGTACTGCGTTTGATCCATGCGAACAAGATTGTCGCCGGTGTTAACCTTGTTCCCCACCTCGCAGTAGATATGTTCAATCTTACCGGTAAGAGAGGGAGCCACATTCTGGGTGAGATAGCCTTGCAGATTGGTCGAGAGGGAAATCTCGCGTTCAATCTCGCGTGGCTCAAGCACCGTCGTACGCACTTGCTCCACGCGCTCCGTTTCCTCAGAAGTGGTGGTTGTCGTTTTGCTGCCACAGCCCACGAGAGCAAGAGCAGCAAGGAGATAAATAAAATTCTTTTTCATATTGGGTTAATTTTAGTGCTAATTATTGAGGAACTGCTCGAGATCGACTTGTGCGTTGACGAGTTCGAGCATGGCTTGGATATAAGTCGATTGGGCATTGATAAAGTCATTGGAAGCGTTGGTGAGTTCGAGGTTCGATGCCGCTCCCCATTTGAACTTCTCCGTCGCGGAGAGGAAGACCCTCTTGGCGACATCTATATTGTCCTTCTCATTGACATAGGTCTCATACGCGTTGGTGAGGTTGAAGCGTAACTGCCGATACTGAATGCCGAGGTTATCGGTTGTCTCGGAGAGGGTGTTCTTAGCTTCTTCGTAGGCAATCTTCTTCTCGACTACCGCTGCAGCACGCTTACCGGATGACCAAAGAGGCATCTTGACGGAAACCTGCACGGTGTTCGGAGGCGTCATACGCATACCACCATCACCATAGTACTGCTGGTTGGAATAGTTATACGCCACAGCAAGGGTCGGTCCATAGGCCCAGCCTGCAAGATGCACATTGCGCTCAGCCAATTCAGCAGACTTAGCGACCTGTTGGTAGGTGAGATTGTTGTGAATATCGAACTCTTGGCCAAGCAACATCAACACGCGCTCGGGAGAAAGCACATCGTCTATGCTATCCGTTAGATAGAGCATGGTCTCAACCGGTACATCTAAGAGCACCTTGAGGGAGGAGTATGCAAGCTCAATCGTGCGTTTCTGGGTGTTGATATTATTCTTCAATGTATTGACCCTCACACGTATCTGGTCTGCGGTTGTCTGTTCTGCCGCGCCGGCGTTAACGGCTTGTTGGGTTATCTGCTCGAGGTTCCGGATATTGATTAAACTCGAGTCAAGCAGGTCGGAGATACTCTCTAAAGCGAGCACGGAGATGTAACTGCTCATGACACTGCTCTTCAGTTCGTTCTCGGTCATCTCAAGCGATATCTTCTTCATGTCAATAGCGATATTGTTGAACAGCGCTCCTATAACACCTTGGGCATTAAAGCCCACCGATGCCGTTACGCCGAGTGCCCCCACATTAGGCATGTTGATGGGAATAGATGTCCCTGCCATGGAGAGGGTCGCCGAATAACCGCAATAGTTGCTATAGGCATAAGACCCGTCTGCTTGCGGAAGCATCGCAGCGATGGTCTGCCAGCGTTGGGCATAGGCTTCTTGGACGGCAAGAGAAGCGTTCTTGAGGGTCCGGTTCTGCTTAAGGGCATAATCTTTCGCCTGCTCCAAAGTCAGGTAAAGCTCCGCCGGTTGGGCAGTCGTGTCCTTTGCGTGACTCTTGGTCGCCGCCATCACATGATCCTCCGCCATCATGCTGACTGAAAGCGTCAGTAGAGCGGATAATAATACTAAAGTTCTTTTCATTATAGTGTTGGTTTTTGTTCTTTTAGTCTCGGGAGTCCGGCAACCCGTCTACTTATATAATTTAAGTCCCTCTTCGGAGAGAATGCCTCTCACGAAGATGCCCATGGCTGTATGGGCGAGGACGTGCATGTTATAACCGTTGGCCTCAATCGTCTCAAAATCCCGCATAGCGTCTGAATGTACTTTGGCGAATAGAACCGCTGTCATGTCCAAATTAAGGTCAGCACGAATAAGCCCTTCCTCCTGCCCTTGCTTAAGGTAAGCCATAATATACCCCATCTGCATATCAAAACACTCATGCTGATAATCAGCATATTGCTTAGGATAATACTTCTTGAGGTCATAGACCAACTGCGGGATTTGCCGCACATCGCTCTTCTCTACCTCCTGCTGTTTGAGAAATTTCTTAACCAAGAGCCTGAAATCGTGCATCTGTAACAACTCTTCCATCTTAGCACTGATACGGACTACCTGGCTGTGCAATAACTGCGCCACCAACTCATCCTTAGAAGGGAAATAGACATAGAACGTCTTCTTGGACATACCCAACTCGCGACAGATGTCGTCAATGGACACGCTCCGAATACCTAATCGGAAAAACATCTCACATGCCGTGCTGATAATCTGCTGTTTAGTATCTTCTGCCATAATTATTCTTTCAAATTCGGCGACAAAAGTACAAAATAATTTTGATATATCCAAATTTATTTGTTAAATATGGAAACTTTTTTCACTTTTGCAGTTTCCATGTTGCAAAATTGGTATTTTTGGAAGAAAAATTTGCATATGTCAAAAAAAAGAACTACTTTTGCCGCCGATTTCGGTTAAATTAGGTTTAAGATGAAGAAATTTCTCGGTATATTATCGCTCTTTCTTGCGCTCGTGCTGACGGGGTGCAAGAAGGATAAGGTGGTTGTCACACGACCGCCCATCGCAGTGGAGACCATACATGTCGGTGATGCGACCGGCAATGAGTTTAGGAGTTATGTCGGTATCATTCAGGCGGATAACGAAGTGCCACTGAGTTTCTCGTTGGGCGGTAAGGTGGTTACCATCGCTTGTCGCAACGGCGAGACGGTCCGCGAAGGACAGGTCTTAGTGGTTGTTGATTCGACGCAGGTTTATCAGGCCTACTTGAGTGCCCAAGCAACGCTTACCCAAGCAGAGGACGGCTATAAGCGCCTCAAGAAGGTCTATGACAAAGGCGGTGTAGCCGAAGTCAAGTGGGTCGAGATGAAAACGAAGTTGCAGCAAGCCCGCTCCGTTGAGCAGGCTGCGCGACGCGAACTGAGTAACTGCACCATGAGGGCACCGATGGACGGGGTCGTGATGGGCTTAGACCTGCAGGTAGGACAGACTACCATTCCGGGAGTGACGGTGCTGAAGGTGCTGGCTCCCGACAAACTCCATGTGCGATTCTCCGTCGCCGAGCAGGAAATAGGTTCCATACGAGAAGGACAGCAGGCACGGGTTATTATGACCTCTATCGCCGACACGGTGAAAGCCCGAATAACCTATACCTCTTTATACGCTGACGCGCTCACGCACGCGTGTGAGGTGCAAGCCAAGCTGCCTGAGAGCACCAAGGCACTACCCGGTATGGCGGCGAAGGTCGAACTGATACCCACTGACAACGCTTCAGCCTCACAACTGATAGTACCTGCCCATGCCGTCGGTATTGACAAGAGCGGTGCGTATGTCTGGGTCATTGAGAACGGGCAAGCACATAAACGCTATGTCCAAGTAAGTACCTATGTCGCTAACGGGGTAGTCATTACCGCAGGCTTGACGCTCGGCGAAGAGGTCGTGACGGCCGGTATGACTAAGTTATATGAAAACGCCCCGATTTGATTCTATATTAGCAGCACTCAAGCATCCGGGCTTGGTCTTTTCTGCCATTATCTTATTGGTAGCCTTTGGTATATGGTCGCTCCCGAAGATGAACAAGGACGAGTTCCCGCAGTTCACCATGCGGTATGGCGTCGTTGCGGCTATCTACCCGGGAGCAACTGCAGAAGAGGTGGAACAGCAGGTTACAAAACCCTTGGAGCGATTTCTATTCTCCTATTCTGAGGTTGACAAAAAGCAGACCTACTCCGTCACGAACGATGGGGTCGTTTATGTTTATACCGCCTTACGTCTCGAGGTAGACGAACCGGATGTGACATGGTCGAAGATGCGTGCCGGTCTGGCACTCTTCCAAAAGACTTCACTACCCATGGGCGTTGCGGAAATAGTGGTTGTGGACGACTTCGGCAATACTTCTTCCGTGCTCCTTGCTATCGAGTCTCCGGCGCATTCGCCACGCGAGTTGGAGCGATACGCTACTTCCATCTGTGACGAGTTGAGAACCATTCCCGAGATGGGTAAACTCAGTATCCTCGGGCAGGAGAAAGAGGAAATCGCTATCCTATTTGACCCCGCACAACTATCCGCATACGGTATCAATCAAACAACCTTGATGGCAGAACTCGCTTTACAGGGATTCCGTACCATAGGAGGCTCGGTCAATAATCATGACGGAGCATCAATGTTGCAAGTATCCATCCCCTATGCTACGGAGTTTGAACTCGGGGAGCAAATCGTGTTTACGAACCCATTAGACGGTAAGGTCGTTAAACTCAGGGACATAGCCACTATCACACGGCGCTATCAAGAGGCGGATAAGTATGTCGTTTTCTATCAAGACTCGATTGCCTCATCATCCATCATCATCAATATGGAGATGTACCCCAACCACAATATCGTGGAGTTTGGGGGCAAGGTGGACGAGATACTCACGCGGGCACAAGCGACTTTGCCGCCCGATGTACACTTTTATCGCATCACCGACCAGCCTAAGGTCGTCAACACATCGGTTACAAGTTTCCTGAAGGATCTGCTGCTCTCCATGTTGGTGGTCATCTTAGTAATGCTCATGCTCTTCCCGCTCCGCACGGCACTCATTGCCGCAACGGCGGTACCGACCTGCTCCGCTATCAGTCTGGGTATCATGTACATAGCCGGTATCGAGCTGAACACCGTCACCCTGGCTGCCATGATAACCGTCGTGGGGATGGTGGTCGATGATGCCGTCATCGTGCTCGATGGATATACGCTGTATCACGATAAGGGACATAGCCGATGGTACAGTGCCACGGTCTCAACACGCCAACTCATGGGCTCAATGGTGCTGGCTACGGCTTCTATCGCCGGTATGTTCTTCCCCATGACCCGTATCATCACAGGGCCGCTCGGGGAGTTCGTACAAGACTTCCCATGGGCTATCCTTTTCGCACTCGCTATATCCAACATGTACGCCGTCTGGGCTATTCCATGGATGGCTACCAAACTCATTAAGAGTAGCAGTGAGGAACAACTCACCTGGATGGAGCGTGTACAGAAACGTTTCTTTGCCAAGTTAGAGGATGTCTATCAAAGCCTACTAACACTCTGTTTCAAAGGCCCGTGGCTCACACTGGCTATTGCCCTGCTGCTTGTAGGGGCGGGAGGATGGATCTTTACCAAACTCCATATCCAAATGCTACCGAAGGCAGACCGGGAGGTCTTTGCCGTTGAGATACACTTAGAGGAAGGCGCGTCCCTCCAACAAACCGCTACTGTGGCAGACTCCCTTGCGCGTATATTGAATAAGGATGAACGCGTGATCTCCATTACCTCCTTTGTAGGACAAGCGTCACCGCGATTCCACGCCACCTACACGCCACAAATGGCGGCTAAGAACTATGCACAGTTCATCGTCAATACCGTCTCTCCGGCGGCGACTATCGAACTGCTCAATGAGTACGGACCACGATATTCCAACTACTTCCCCAACGCCTATTGTCGCTTCAAACAGATGGATTATCAGTCGGTGAGAAACCCTATCGAGATTTACTTGAAGGGGCAGGACCGAGCCGACATGGAGGTCTATAAGGACTCGCTCATCGCATTCATGCACACCATGCCCGACCTCATTTGGGTACACTCCCAATACGACGAAACGGCACCGAATATCCGTATTGAGTTGAAACCGGACGAGGCAACCCAGTTGGGAATCACACAAGCCTCACTCTCCCTCTACCTCGCTTCCATATACTCAAGCCAACGGCTCACTTCTATTTGGGAAAACGATTATGAAGTGCCCGTGATGCTCTATCTCACCGGTGATAATGAGTCGATTGAGTCCGTCGGGGAATGTCTTATCCCCACTCCTATACTGGGGCAATGGGTGCCCTTAAAACAAGTCGCCACACTGACACCGGCTTGGCACCACACATCCCTCAATAACCGCAATGGCATAACCACCATCACCGTTTCTGCCGACCTCGTCGAAGGGGCTTCTGCACCACCTAACGAAGCAAAGCTCAAACGATATATGGCGCATTTGCAGCAAGCAGGTCTGACACCCGAACCTCCGGAGATGTCCTTTGGCGGGCTGGCAAATATCAATACCGCTATCGTTCCGCAACTCGTTTGGTCTGTGGTGGCGGCACTCATGGTCATGCTCGTACTGCTGCTCATACATTATGGCGAAATCAAAGTCTCTCTCCTCGCACTAAGTATGAGTGTCTTATGCCTCTTCGGCTGCTGCTTAGGACTGTATATCTTTGGTTTAGACTTCTCCATCACGGCGCTGTTGGGCGTCGTAGCGGTGCTGGGTATCATTGTCCGTAATGCGATTCTCATGTACGACTATGCCTTGGAGCAACAACGCAAGGGCGTGCCGACTCGGGAAGCGGCCTATCAGGCGGGACTCAGACGAATGAGACCTATCTTCCTGACTTCTGCCACTACGGCCCTCGGGGTGATACCCATGATCCTTGCCCGCACGGGGCTTTGGATGCCCTTGGGGGTCACGATTTGCTTTGGCACCATCTTCACCCTCCCGCTCAATGTCACCGTCATGCCCATCGCTTATTGGAAGGCTATGTCCCGCAAGTCCGAGCGGCGTACCGCTAACAAAATGCGTCCGCGCAAACCACTGGTCGCCATGCTGCTTCTGCTCGCGGTAACAACGCCCATTCTGGCACAAGACCCTCTCTCGCTCGACTCGTGCTACGCGTTGGCACTCAAGAACAACGCCCAAGCGGTCACTGCTCACTACGAGGTGGAACAAGCACGACAGGTCAAGAAACAAGCCTTTACCAAGTACTTCCCACAAGTAGTTGCGGGGGCTGTAGGCTACCACGCCCTGCGCCCACTTATCGAGGTCGATGTCATGGATGTGCTGCAAGCCAATGCCGACCAACGCGCTACCTTCGATGCACTCTATGAGCAGGTCGGCGAACAACTGGGACTTAAACGCACCTACTCGGCACTACAATACGGGGTCATCTTTTCGGCAAATGCTACACAGCCCATCTTCATGGGAGGACAGATTGTCAATGGCAACAAACTGGCTAAAGTCGGCATAGAAGCAGCGGAACTCAAGGAGCAAATGGTCACCCGAGATGTGTTACAGGATGTGGAGACCGGCTTTTGGCTCGTACAGCAACTACAAGCCAAACAGACCACACTGGACCACATGACCGCTCTCTTGGACACAATCGCCACGGATGTGCAAACGGCTGTCGAAGCCGGACTGGCGGTCAATAACGACCTCCTGCGCGTACAACTCAAGCAGAACGAAGCACGCAAACAGCGGCTACAGTTACGCAGTGGATTAGCCCTTGCAGAGCAGGCACTGTGCCTCTCTATAGGACTGGACACGCTACCACCGCTCGAACTGATGGACACCTCACTCGTCAATCTTATGGCGACGACGCAGACAACGCGACTCGCAGTGGACAATCCCATGGTAGAGAGCCAACTACTGACACTTCAGGTGCAGGCGGCTACGCTCGAAAAACGAATGGCTATCGGCAAAACCCTGCCCGCTGTCGCTGTCGGGGTCAATTATAGTTATAGCAACTTCCTGTATGACCATTGGAAACATAACGGTCTGGCGTACTTCACCGTCTCTGTTCCACTGTCACAATGGGGCGAAACAGGGCATAAGATTAAAGAGTTAAATTACAAGATTGCGGCGTACCAAAAGACCTTGGACGATGTCTCATCCAAACTCTCGCTGCGCCAACAACAGGCGTATGACAAGGTGGAAGAGGACAGGGAAAGTGTTGCTATTGCACGGATGACCAAGGAGCAAGCCGCAGAAAATCTCAGGGTTATAAGGCTTAATTACGAGGCAGGACTCAGTACGCTCTCCGAACTGCTTGAAGCCGAGACACTGCTTCTCAACGCAGACAACGAGTACATTGACGCACTCGTTGCCTACCATATCCATCTCGATTATTACAATCGATTGTGATTACATATCGTCATGAGCATGCAGGCTCTGGACGTACTTCGCGTGTTGCATCTTAATGCGCTTCAACTCGCTGGGCTTGTTGAATTGCTGGCGGCTACGAAGTTCTTTCACCACACCGGTCTTGTCGAATTTGCGCTTGAAGCGCTTAATGGCTCGCTCAATGTTCTCACCGTCTTTTACCGGAACTACGATCATTGCATACACCTCCTTTCGTGATAGTCTCTTGTATTTTTGTGCTTGTTTTTTCAGTTAGTTTTTGGCATCCGAAATCCGACAAACCGCACTTCTTTGCCAAAAAAGCCTGCAAAATTACAACTTTTCTCGGACATATCCAAATTTATTTGCGTTTTTTTGCCGTTTTTGCCGTTTTTGAGGTATTTTGGCATCCAGCATAGCCCTTGGGCACTGCATTTTGAATTTAAAAAGGGTACCTGGTCGCCTGGGAACCTGGCTTCTTTCCTTCCCGACGGCTACTGCTTTAATAGCCCTTGGGCATTTTGCAGGCTAGCAAAAATACCTATATATGTGAAAGAAGCGTTTGCCATGCGCAAGAACGGCACGCACAACCTAAGCCACGCGCTCCATTCGTTCTCGGGGAGAACAAGGATGGGGGATTCATTCTATACTAACGGACTAAACGGACAGATAGACCGGCGTGGCGACTGCTGGGGTACTGAGGACCGAGGTAGATCGGACTGAAGTGGAGGTAGTACGCGCCGTACGTGTCAAGCGGCGTAGCGGACCAGTAGTTACCGCTCATACCCACATTGTACACACCCGTACCGTTGCGGACGCCCACCGCTGGCAAAAAGACAGCACCCGCAGACTCCATCGTCTTCCACTGAGATGCGGCATAGGTGTTGTCGGTGAAGTGTCCGTTCCCCTCACCAGCACCATAGTGATCTCCTGAATCTGCCAATCCTTGCGCGGTGCTTGCCGTGAAACTTGCACCACTCGGAGTTGTCCAATTATCCGGCAGAAGAATCAATCCGTTTACGCCATTCACACTACCCAAACCAAACAGTGTGGCAGCGTTTGTTCGTGTATAGAACAAATATACCCACTCGTCTTTGGTCAGCGTGCGCCATGTGTTGGCTGTATTGCCACCGTTGGAAATAGCATTTACGCCCCAATCGGTAAAAGTCGAATAGTCGCTATTATCGGTGCTTGTGTTCGTGGGATTACTGCCCGTGCCCCAACCGAAGAGGTCAATCCAACCGCTGTAGGAGGCAGAGATATTGGAGTTGTCGCTGCCGATAAGGTCATACTGGTTCTCTGCAAAACGCCATGTGTCCGTACTTGCCTGATATTGCAAGTTACCTTGCGAGAACTGAACTTGCGTGGTGGCACTGACCGAGAACAAACCTGCGAGAGTACCGTTTTCGGGAGTAACGGGAGTATCAGGGTTATCGGGATTTTCCGACGGAGCAATTACACTGATACTGTCGGCTTGCAGCACCTCGCCGTTGCTCAAATAGATATAAAACTGCGCCGAAACGCTTAATGTCATCATTAAGGCGATGACTGCCGAGAAAAACTTTTTCATAATGTCTTTTTTTAATTGGTTAACTTTTCACTTTAGGGCTCTGCCCGCACTTTTCACTTTCAACTTTCCACTACATAGTTACTTTATTGCCACGGACATCATACTCGATAACCGAGCCGTTCTCTGTTTGCAGGCGGATAAATACTTGTCCGTCACGCAACACTTTCTCCACACTCTTGACGATGGGGGTTGATGTACTCTTGATAGCCTCCACTATCTCATCCGCTTCGACCATCGCAAAGGTGATGCTTTTTACGCCACTCACGTGCGCTTCTGGGATGGTCACAGAGAGCGACTGACCACTCTGCAACACCACTAAATCCGTCACATCGGTAACATCCAACTGCACCACCTGTCTGCTGCTGTCCGTGCCTTGCACAATCATCGCAGGCACAACCGATGCCCGCGCCGTCATCCCTACCGCCACTAACAGCAGGGAGAGAATAAAGATTCTTCGTTTCGTCTTCATAATTGAGTTATTATTAAGGATTAATTATAGGGTCTGTAAGGACTTTATAGTCATCAGGGTTATTATACACAGAAAGCGACAGAGACACGTCGTCCCTGCCGCTTATAGAAGTGGCTGCTATATCTGCTGTTATTTATACCTTCTGTCTGCGCTGCTCCATCGCGCATTGCAATGCGTTCTCCGAGCACGCTCTTCCGCGCTCCGCGCGCAGATAGCATAGATAGATAGATAGATAGATAGATAGATAGATAGCGGTCATAGTGTTATTATGCGAATGACGGTGCAAAGGTACAACTTTTTTTTGATATACACAAATCTTTTTGCATTTTATTGTCAAATTTCTCATTTTGACACGTTCACATTGCACATTCAGTATATGCAGAATGTATCAGTACGTGCGTAAATGACCAAAATAACTTGCCATGGCATACAAATAGTATTACATTTTTATGAACGACTTTTGAGCAGAATCATACATTTTTATGAACGAGAAGCCCAAAAGCAGTAATCTATTGCGAAAGGTGTGTGATATTTTTTCCACCTCCGGTGTCTACTTGTTCGATAGCAACAACAGGGCAAAATCGCGCAAAATAAAAAAAAATCAAAAAAAATTGTGTCGTAAGTGTTCAAAACGTGTCAATAGCGTTTGTCGGGTATTATATTTGTCACAAACGCGCATGGGGAGTGGGGAGTAGTGAGCGAGATGTGCATGCTAAGGTCAATGCGTTTTTACACATATCACTCGGCATGTCGTCAGCACGATGTTTGCACGATGTCTGCTCTCGGGTACGATTCGGGTACGATGGAGATAGACAAGCATAGGGACAGCGTATGGTCAGCGTTGCTTGATGTTCAAGAGAAGTAAGGTCATAGATCCATCACGGATCCTACACGGATCTTCTAAGGTGGTCGCGGAGTTAAGAGGACAGAATAAGGAAAAAATATGTATCACTACGATGATTATGAAGATGGTTATTATGAAAAAGCGTTACAAAAACAAAATAAATTTGCATATCTCAAAAAGAAGTTGTATCTTTGCAGCCGAGAGTTGCAAAGATACCGAATTCGGTACAATTAGAGAGAATAAAAAACGATGGCGAAGCAGAAGGAAATAATCGTTAAGGACACCACTATTCGCACGATGTCGCAAAACGGCATTGACTACATCTGTATTACCGATATTGCTCGGCTGAAGAACCCATTGGAGCCTAAGGATGTGGTTAAGAACTGGATGCGACTCAAGAATACAATTGAGTATCTTGGCTTATGGGAGATGCTGAACAATCCTAATTTTAAAGGGTTCGAATTCGACCCCCTTTTGAAGCAAGCAGGCAGCAATGCTTTTACACTCAGTCCGTCGCGGTGGATAGAACTGACTAACGCTATAGGAATAATCGGGACGACAGGGCGCAACGGCGGCACATACGCCCAGAGGGATATTGCCTTTAAGTTTGCCAGCTGGGTGTCCGTTGAGTTTGAACTCTATCTGATTAAGGAGTTCCAACGCTTAAAAGAGGAGGAACAAAAGGCTCTTGGCTGGTCGGCGAAGCGTGAGTTGGCGAAGATCAATTATCATATCCATACGGACGCAATCAAGGCGAACCTTGTGCCGGAGGAGATAGACGCATATCATCGTTCGCTTATCTATGCCAACGAAGCCGATGTGCTCAATGTGGCGTTGTTCGGTATTACCGCCAAAGAATGGCGCGACGCGCACCCAGACGACAAAGGCAATATACGCGACTACGCGACGATTAACCAGTTGATTTGCTTGAGTAATATGGAGAACCTCAATGCCGTTTTTATCCATGAAGGTATGCCACAAGGCGAACGTCTCCAGAAACTTAACCAGATAGCCATCCAACAAATGACCGTATTAGAGAATGTAGAATCGAAGAAGATATTAAAAGCATAAATACCGCCGAGCTCAGCAGCGTAAAAAAGTGAGTGAAATATTATTAGGTGTATTTTATACAAGTCAAAAGAGGACAAAACTATGGCAACAGCAATTAAAGCGATTCCAACGCTCTATGGCGAAGAGGCGACACGCTTCCGCACGATGGCGGAGGAAGCGGAGAGGCGTTACGAAACGGCTCCTAAACGAGACCGTAACAGCGATCCGTTTGTTATCAGAATGCGAAATATGCTACATCGTAGCGGTATGCCTGTTGTGCAATGATTGATATTCTACAAGATTGCACATTGCATATTCTGACGGATGACGTTCTTAAGGAATGTTATCCCTTTAGTTGTGGTCAAGACGATGACATGGATGAGTTCTTCCGTGTTGATGCCTTGGAGTATGCTCGTTTCCGTATGGGAAAGAGTTATTGTTTACGTTTAATTAGTGACCCCAAGCAGATTATTTGTTGTTTCACGCTTTCAAGCGATAGCATTCGTATTTATGATTTGCCTAATTCCCGTAAGAACCGCATGTGGGGTATCACAAACAGGGAGAAGATGTTAAGCCGATACCCCGGCGTACTTATCGGACGTTTGGCGGTAGATGAGAAATTTGCGCGTCAAGGTGTCGGTTCGCAGGTTCTGAATTTCATCCGCCAGTGGATAATGGAGGATGATGCGAAGATGGCTAATCGTTTGGCGATTGTTGATGCTGTCAATAAAGAGGATGTATTGCGTTTCTACGAAAAGAATGGTTTTACACCTCTCTTTTCATCGGAGTTACAAGAAGACTTATACACTAAACATCCCAAGGACGAAGCAGAACTGCAAGAGCGCGAACGCAATCCTCGCCATCTGGCAACTCGTTTGATGTTTTATGATTTATTGAATAGCTAAATTTAAATGTTCACCTCTTCCCGTTAGATATATAATACCTATGCAACTAATTGAAAACAAGCAAATTCCCCCCCCTATACGGAATAATCGTTCGAGGCTTTGCCGAGATAAGAATGGGTGCGAGGTAAGCAAAAACAACACATTCGCAGCGTTATAGACGGTGTGCACTAATCGTGTGCGCCGTCTTTTCGTATTACACCTTCTGATTAAGATTACAAGCAAAACCCAAAATACAATTAACATTTATTAACAAACTCTTAAAAACTGAAGAGGCGACAGGATAAAACCGCCGAAAAAGCGTCAAAACAATAAAAATGCCATACAAAACGAATTTTTCTTTCCTAAAACTTGCATATGTCAAATATTATTAGTAATTTTGCAGCGGAAAATAATAATTGTGTATTATGGGAACTTTGTTAGGAACTAAAGAAACAAAAACTGAGAAAGGCAATCAGTTGTATGAGTTTAAACGCGTACATAGTGATGAATTGCAGCAGTATCGGATACCTACTTATGGCTATTTGGCATAATGCTTCCTCCTCACTATCCGTATACATATGCTTTGGTTCGCAAACATGTAGTAGAAAAGAATCCTGACATAATAAGAGAAATCAGCACATATTTCTCAGACAACTATACTAACTTTGACTAAAAGCAATCCCTTTGTCTCCTATGCAACTAATTTATAATCAGCAAATTACCCCCCCCATACGAATGGGCGCGAGGTAAGCAAAAACAATACATTCGCAGCGTTATAGACGGTGTGCACTAATTGTGCGCGCCGTCTTTTCGTATATATGGTTTAAGAAAAAAACATATAAAACCCCTCTGCGAGTTTGGACGCACAGAGTGCTGTCGTGCCCTTGAACGTACAGCCATCCAATAAATACATTTATTGCTGTCTGTCCGCATAAGTCCACACTCCTACAGAGTACCAAACTCTTGAGGACATAAACATACAAAACAATTTACAATGGTATAGCAAGGGTATAGTAACCCTATACGAAATGTACTATTATTAAGATGGTACGCTCGCATCAAAACATACCCCATGACCGAGAGACGAGCGGGAGACAAGCGAGAGACAAGCGGCACGAGAAAAAGGCAGAAAAATGTACTCTGATTAAGATTACAAACAAAAAACAACATACAATTAACCCTATTTATTAACCTTTAAAGTTGTGCTGACACACTAGGTGTTCCCGTTAATCGGGAAAACCGCTACAGGGAAAAGGCAAAACAAAATCAATACACATAATTAACTTTTAAAACCGATGGGGCGATGGGATATAACAGCCAACAAATGCTTATGAAACAAAAATTATTTACTATGCTCCTATGCTTAATCGTTGGTATAGGGAGTGTGAACGCAGCGGACATTGCGTCCGGCTCGTTCAAAAATGGCGGCACATGGAAGATCTCCGACAAAGGAGAACTGTACATCGATGCAGTAACTGTGCCTGATTACAAGGCAAAAGTTGATTACTCTCCATCGCAAATATATGTGACCGAACAAACAACAAGTGATATATACGGTAATACAACAACATATTATTCGTATAACACTACATTTGAAATAACACCTTGCCACAGTACTCCGTGGTATGCATATTCTTCATACATAACCTCTGTACGCTTTTCCTCTTCGGTTACTTATATTGGGAAATATGCGTTTGCTGGCTTGTGGTGGATTAAAAAAGTCACTTTCGATAATCGAACTTCAACCGTTACAATAGGCGAAATGGCTTTTGCGAATATTAGCAAATTGGAGACATTCGATTTCACCTATGTATCAAGCATTGGAGAACGGGCGTTTGTAGGCTGCTCTAACCTAAAATCCAATAGTTTTCCTGCTATTACTTATACAGGATATGAGGCATTCTATCTTTGTTATAAATTGTATGAAAAAGGGGTGGTACAGCTCGGCAATAATGTTTCCGTCAATGCAGATGTAATCAAAGGTTTTGAGTGTATAGCAGAAGGCTGCAAGAAAGGTGTAAAGCTTAAACATACTACTTCCAATAATGGAATTTATTATACCAATGTTGTGAAAGCCAATTCCAGTTTCCGTATCATTGTTCCTGTTAGCAAATATTCTTCTTTCCAATCTCAATTTGGCAATCTTCCATTCCCTGCATATTCTAATTGCCGTTGGTTAAAGGGTAATGACGAATGGTATTTGAATGAATATGGCGTATTAACCATATGTAAAGCAACCGGTGATTTTGCATCTCCTTCTGATGCTCCTTGGTATTCGTTGCGAAATGAGATTAAGCAGGTTTATTATGAGGGTACAAGGACGGTTGGTAAAAATTCCTTTAAGGGTTACACCAACCTTACAAGTATCAATAGTATGTTGCATACTGTCGGTGTTAGTGCATTCGAAGGATGTACGAATTTGAAGACTGCCGACTTATCGGAAGTAACAACGATAGGTGCTGATGCCTTTGCCAATACTCAATTAGGCTCGGTTAGTCTCAATGCAGCTACACTCATCAGTTCCAATGCTTTTGACGGAGCACCGTTGGTTTATCTTTCCCTTGGTGCAGATTTAACTACTATCGGCAGTCAGGCTTTCCGTAACACTACTTTACATACGGTTATAGTAGCAGGTGAAGCCCCCACGACTCCAAGGAATGCCTTTGAGAATGTGACAGCTGCCAATGTAAAGTTATATGTTCCTGCTAATGTGGCTAATACGTACGAGGTAGCTCCGTGGAATAGTTTTACGTTTGACAGGAGAATTGATAAATTCCCGGTAGAAGATTCTCTGCTTGACCCGATGTGGCGTTTATTTAGTGATGGAGATTTGATGATTTGTAAGGACATTCCGGACTACACCAGCGAACAAGACCAACCATGGTACAACTACCGTGAGTTCATCTCAAGAATTATAATTAGGTCCAATGTAACTTATATTGGAAATTATGCATTTGCCTTCTCAACAAGCGGAGTCTCCAAGATTAAAGAAATAGAAGCTGATTATTCATCATCGATTACATTGGGTGCGCACGCTTTAGAAAACAATGACCAATTAACTAAGGTTAGTCTCAAACGTCTGGTATCTATAGGTGATGAAGCATTTTCCGGTTGTACGCAACTAAAGAACTACACCTTTGATTCCAACCTGCAATCTATCGGAAGCAAGGCATTTAATGGCTGCCCTATAGAAGCAACCATAAGTCTTTCTGCTCCTACACCGCCGACAGTTAGTTCGACTACTTTCCAAGGTATGGGTGTTACAGCTGCTTCTGCGCCCGGAAGAAATGGAGTCAAGACATCTGCCACGGGTCAGAAAGCCGTTAGTCTCGACGTGCCGGAATCATCCGTAGTGACTTATGCCAACACCCCCTATTGGAATCTGTTCTCAATGGAATACATTGGTGAGCACGGCAGTATCGAAGCCGGTGACGTGTTCGGTAACGGTATGTGGATTCTCTATGCCGACAGCACGCTGATCGTCAGCTGTTCCTCTTTGGAGACCGGCAGCGGTTTGCAAGACCAGACAACCCTGCATGACTGGGGTACGAACGCCGGCAAAATCAAACGGATAGAGGTATTAGGTGAACTGCCGGAATTGTACCGCAGTTTTAACGACCTGCCTAACCTTGAATCGGTGTCTTTCTCGTCGTCTGTAAAGAAACTGTACAGTACGTTCCGCAACTGTCCTAAGCTGAAGGATGTGCCTCTTAACTCCGTAGAAGAGTTCCGTGAGTATGGCAACCTTGGTTGCTTCGAGCAATGTACGTCTCTGACGGATGTCAAGCTGGATAACGCACGCATCATCGGTTTCCGCTGCTTTGCGGAATGTACCGCACTCAAGACGGTCGAGTTCCCGCGTGTCGATACCATAGAGAATGTGGCATTCGTCAACTGCCCTGCGTTGGAGAGTGTGACGGTCAGCGATGCATATATCGGCAATGCTTTCCGCGGTTGTACGGGACTGAAAGAGGTGACGCTGAACGGAGTGAACGGTCATGTTATCCCGAGCGAGGCTTTCAAAGGCTGTACTGCTTTAGAGACCGTCCGTATCAACGGATCACTGCACAGCGTTGAGAACGATGCCTTCAACGGCACGGCACTGACGGACATCTATCTGTCGTCTCCTTATCCTGCAACAGTTGCTAACCGGTATAACTCCAATGTGTTCAGCGGTCTGACACTGAGCGACATCACCCTGCATGTACCGGCGGACTTTGTGAACCGCTACAGTGCGACATACAACAACCCTGTATGGAGTCAGATGAATGTGGTAGCGGACGAGGATTACGCAGAGGATCTGATCCCTGTTTCCGGTCCTCTTGGCAGCAACGGCACATGGGAGTTAGGCTCCGACCAGAAACTGACCATCAACTGCAACGGAGCCATGCCTACCGCACAGGCTGCAACGGGACAAGACAGCTACTCCGATACATGGTACGACTGGATGCCGTATGTGGCTCATATCGAGTTCACCAAGACTACCACATCCGTTGCCTCCAATGCGTTCGGTCTCTATTTGGGAGACAATAACTTCGCCTCGGTAGGTGCTATCACTCTCGGCGCAGGTATGCAGCAGATAGACGACAGAGGTCTGTTCCTCAAGTTCCAGAACGGCGGAGATGTCTATTGTTATGCGGAGAATCCACCGATGCTGAACGGCAGCAACTGCTTCAACTGGTCGGAGATTACCGGCAAGAACGTGACGCTGCATGTGCTGACCAAGAACGGCGTGCTGGCTCAGTACCGGAATGCGGCAGGATGGCAGAACTTCCCGAATATCGTAGCCGACCTCGGTCCGCGCTATAAAGTGTCATGGGATGCGGACAACGGCTATATCAAAGTGGACGAAAGCGGCATTGACCTGAAAGCCGTGCCGGAAGGTACAACGATCCATCTTACCGCCGTTCCTTATTACGGCTACTGGCTCAAACAATGGAATAACTACAACCCGGCTACTGGTCTGACCGTTACAAGCGACATCAGCGTAAGCGCAGAGTTTACCACCAACTATATCGTTTCCTTCTACACGCCTTCCGAGATTTTCGCAGGCCAATACACCTTGCTCAAACGTGACACGGTGGAGGCTGGCAATGCCGCTACGGCTCCTGCCGACCCTGTCCGTGAAGGATACCGTTTCATGGGTTGGGACCGTTCGTTCGACAATATCGTCAAGCAGACCGCCGTATATGCACAGTTCGAGCCGATTGTGTATGCCGAGAGCGTGAAAATGTCGCCGGAGGTGAAGAGTGTACAAGTGCCAAGTGCGGAATTAGGAACCAAGACCTTCCAATGCTATGCGACGGTGAGTCCGGGTAATGCGGACAATAATGCGGTAACATGGTCGTCCGATGATGAGAGTGTAGCCACCGTAGATGCCAACGGTCTGGTGACTATCCTTGACTATGGTGCCGCTACTATCACCGCTACCACCGCCGACGGTTCCGATATCAGCGGCAAGTGTGTGTTAGGAGTCTTCAGTACCGACTTTATGCCTATTATCCAAGGAACGGCTATCGCAGTAGAAGGCGGCGTGACCGAGATCACGATGACTAAGAGCCAGAGTGCCAAGCTGGTGAACCTCGTCGTAACGCCGGAGGACTACAACGGCGGTATCAGTGTGATACATCATGGTCCGCTGCAAGTCAATCCGTGCGGCGAGGGTGAGAAGACGCTGCCTGCCTTCTTTATCAAACCGGAGATGGCTTCAACATACCCGTACGACGATACCATCACCTTCCATATGAATGATTACGACCACCAGGCGGTAAACTCAATGCCCCAATGCCAATTGATCGTTCATGTGACGGACGATGCGCTCTTCACCGCCAAGACCATTGAGGGCGTGGACATGACCTTCCGTATCACCGACCCGATGAAACTGACCTGCGAGGTGTATGGTTACATGGAGCAGTTGATGGAGCCGGATCCCGTGACAGGGCTGCCGTTTGTCATGCATCCGGCTATCGATGCTGCCACAGCAGGCAAGATAACCGTTCCTGCCGTCGTCAGAGGATGCATGGTAGAGAATATCTCATCGCAGGCTTTTGCCGGATGCAGCGCCTTGACGGAGATAGAACTGGAGAACGGAATCATGTATATCAACATGGCAGCGTTCCAAGAGTGCTCCGCTTTGCAGAAAATGATTCTGCCGAAGTCCATCAAGGGTCTGAGTATGTTAGGCGGCATGCCGCAACTGGCGAACGTGTATATGTATAACCCCGAACCGCCTATCGGTTGGGAGATAGCCGAGAACGGCGAGAACATGATGCCGGACATCGCCATGACCAACGCCTTCCAGATGATTGCCTCCAATGCGACACTGCATGTGGCAAGAGGCAGTCTGAGTGCGTATAACAAAGCTCCGTGGACAACATGGTTCGCCACCGTCACCGACGATATGGATGCAGTCTTTGCCGTACGCTTCATCGACTGGGATGACAGCGAGATAGAGGTGCAGAACGTGGACTACGGAGCTGCTGCCAAAGCAGTACAAGGTCTGACCCGCGAGGGACACGAGTTCACCGGATGGGACAAGGACTTCAGCCGCATCACCGCCAACCTGACCGTCAAAGCACAGTACAGTATTCTGAGTTATAATGTCACCTTCCTTAACTGGGACGGTACGCAACTCGGTGCCGTGCAGAGCGTCACCTACGGCAGCGCCGCAGTCGCTCCGGCTGTTCCCGCACGCAACGGATATGTGTTTGCCGGATGGAGTGCCGATTTCAGTAACGTAACAGGCGACATGACCATCAAAGCAATGTATGCGAAAGAAGGTCAGTACCTCGTTACGTTCACCGACTGGGATAACTCAACGCTCAAATGCGAGATCGTGGATGCAGGAGGTTCGGCTACCGCGCCGGAAGACCCCGTTCGCGAGGGATATATCTTCACCGGCTGGAGCGGAAGTTACACCAACGTAAATGCCGATCTAACTATCCAAGCCCTCTACAACGATGCTACAGGCATCGAGGAGATCTTCTCGCAACCCGACGCTTCGGCTGCCGTGAAGATCCTCCACGACGGCACGCTCTACATCCTCCGTCCGGATGGAACGGTATTCAACGCCCAAGGCGTGAGAGTAAAATAAAAGTATCTGCCAAGTTGGGGCGATAAAATCCGTCTTCACTTGGTATCTCTCTCTGACCGTCACGTTTCCCCGCGTGACGGTCTTTTTATTTCTCTGCTTCATTTCTTCTGTTACGCCCAAATATGATTTATGGGGTACAGAACGAAAAGTACATTCGGGGCTTTGGGAAAGGATTGTAAATAAGCGAGTTACAGAAAAGGATGTGAAAAACGAATTGTGCATTTGGTTGGCATTGCTTCACACGCCGTCAAAGTGAGGATAACAAAGCACCATCAAAAGCACCGTCAAAGGCCTGTCAATAGCCCCATCAGAGGTCTGTCAATAGCACCGTCAAAGAGCCTACCAAAAGAGCCGACAAAGAGCCTATCAAAAGTCGCCGAGAAAGCCCCCAAAGTCGCCTACAGACGCGCCCGGCACTCCTAATAATTAAACGCCCACACCTACGCGCATTATGCGTGTGCGTGCGCGATATGTGAGGGTTGGAGAGTTGTCAGATGAAAGGGTTGGCGAACTGCAGGATGAAAGGTTGTCAGAGGATAGTCAGAGAGATGTACTAAGTGACAACGTACAAAGTACAAAAATTCTCCGCAATGGTCAACTCCTCATCCTCCGTGGCGATAAGACCTATACCGTCACTGGTCAAGAGGTAAGATAGCAGTAGCCCTCCATTAAAGTGCATATTTTAGGATTTGTAGTGTGGCAGTCCTTTTGCCGTACTAATAAATCCTAAAATTTTTCGTTATTTTCCGTCAGCCATCTATCTAAGTCCATTTTGCTGTCCCCGAGGCGGGTCTTAATTTTCTGCCGTCTGTTCCAAATCGTTCTATCGGTAGCATTGAGTAACACCGCTATTTCGGCATTATCCAGTCCCAATAACGCAAGGGCGAGGTATTGGTCATCTTGTTCTGTGAGCGCGGGGTATTGCTGATGTAGGCGTGGCAGCATATCGCCATACGCACCGCGAAACCGAAGTTTAAACTCCTGCCAGTTGGTGTCGGCTGTGAAGGCATTTTCCTCAAGGTAATTCATCACCCATGCCGGCAATCCTTTCGGCAGGGCATTGGCTTGTCGTTTCAGTCGTACCGCCAGGGCTACCCGCTGCTGCAAGATTTGTTTCAACGTCGCGCGTCGCTCGGTCAGTTGTCGTGTTGTCTCAGCGGCATGTAGTTCAGCCAACTCTTTTTCATGCTCCCTACGCAAACGTTTGCTGCGCTCCCATAGGAAGCCCAGCAAGCAAATGAGCAGTAGCAGGATGATAGTGCCTAAAGCCAGATAGAGCCGTTGTTTTTCGATAGTGAGTTGCAAGGTCTTTTGCTTCTCGCGTTCCAAGTCGTATTGCCGTGCGATGGCGTAGGTGCGGCTCAGTCCTTCCACGTATATGCGGTGCATGGATGCTTGGTAGAGTGCGTTGAGTTCCTCATAGGCACGCTGCGGGTCGCCTCTTTGGTTGAGCAAAGCACTGCGTAGGTGGTGGTATTTCTCTGCACTCCAGCGCGTGAAGGCGGTGTCTGCGGCAAAGGTTTCAAGCCATCGGGTTGCTTGGGTTATTTCGCTTCGTTGCACGTAATACTCCGCAGGAATCCATGCGTAGCGGTAGAGCCCGAAGGAGTCGCATAGGATTTGGTTCTCCTGCATCATTGCGAGCGTGTCAGGCGGGAAATGGTTGAGCAGGTACTGCATGCGTATATCGTGGTAGATAAGCCGGTTCGGCTGTTTCTCAGCCAAAGCGATGGCTTGGGCGAATGCGTTTTCGTACCGTGCGGTGTCTGCCCGCCAGAGGCTCATGCGGGCTATGTCGCGGTAACAGGTAGCCATGCGGAGGGTATCTCGACAACGTTCGAAATACGTCAATGCCGCTTGGTATCGGTCGCCTGCCTCGGTCCAGAGGTAGTCGTTCTGCTCTAATGCCGAGCCTTGCACCACGTAGATCATGCCCGCCGTCGGGTCGTTCTTGTCCAAGAAGGGGATGAGCGTCTCCGCCTCTTTGAGGGCAGCCGTCACTTCATCGTAGCGTGTGGTGTAGTTATAGACACTTCCCTGCAGATAGAGTGCGTGGCATAACGCCTGCTTGTCGCCCGTCTTGCGGGCACTCGCTATGAGCGTTTGCAACGTGCTGTCCGGCGGCACTTGCCCTTGGCGGAAGAGAGCCGTCTGCTCCGCTATCTGCTCCCGTAAAGGAGTGTCGGCAGGCGGAGCGAAATGACAGCCGCTCAAGGCAATAGTGCCTATTAATAGGGTGAAAAGCAACTTTTTCATAAAATGCGCGCTCCTTGTACGTTATACCGGCTGCCGTCGGGCATGATAATGACGATGTGTCCATTTTCAATAATCTTTTCCACAGAGGCACCGGACGATTGAATATCCTCCATGCCGGTGAGGCTTTCATAGGGGTCGTAAGGTACGACAGGGGGAGTAGGTGTGACCTCAATACCTCCCGGATTAAGCGGGCCGTTATACCCGAGCGTGGCGAACTCGCCTTGATAGACATGTAACACCACATCGTTTTCTCCAAAGGTGGCTACCGTGTAGGTGTATAAGGTGGCTTGCGCCAGTCCGGTGACTAAGAAACTGAGTGTCGCTCCGACGGCTTGCGTCCGACGGGCAGGGGCAAAAGAGATGCTGATAAGTCTGCCGATAGCGTCCAAGGTCAGGTGGCAGAATATCTCGCCGTCCTTGCGGATGTCAATGACGTACTTCTCGGCAGCTTCGTCCGTCGGCCATGTAAAATAGGCAGTTGTCTCTGCCGGTTCTACCGTGACATACCCGATCTGCTCTTGCGGTTCGGAAGGGATCGTGTCGGTGGGGATGGTATCCGTCGGAACGGTGTCAGCGGGCAGGTCTTTCAGTTGGGTGTAGCGGAAGAGGATGTCATACGCTTGATCGGTGCCGTGTTGGTAGGTGCCGCTGACGGGGCGTGAGACGTTCTGGTGTCCGTTGAAGAGGGAATAGAGTGTTGATTCGGTTACGCCATACGCTTCCGGCGAGAGCATCGGTTGGTTGCCGCCAAGCGTGGTGTCGTAGGCAAAGTGCCATGTATATTCGGCTTGGTGTACGCCTCCGCAGCCAATGGTGCCGGTAGAACGGGATGTGAGATTACCTTGGGCATCCATCTCTACCGGATTGAGGTCTGTTCCTCGATAGGAGGGTGTTTGGCAGAGCCATTGCCCGTCAGACCACTTATAGTAATCGCGCAAGAGCCAGTCGGTATTATCGCCTTCGTAGAGGTACTCATACCGTTCGGTAGGCTGTGGGGTCATTTCGTCGCCGCTGACTATGGTATATTTGACTGCGGTGGTCAGTCTGCCTGCTTCGTCGTATAGCGACGCACCATAGATGGTCGAGGCGGTATTTTGCCATGTCCCGCTTGTCGTATCATATTTGCTCCAAGTGACACAAGCTACAGCGTCTTGGGTCATCGTGTCGTCGTAGAAATAGCGTTTGCGGGTGGATGGTAGGGTATCCGTGTAGGTGATATGCTCTAAGACACGCCCTTGCTGGTCGTAAGTGAATACATTGGGGTGGCGCACAACGGGTCCGTCCTCTCCATTGTATTGACGGGTCTCAATGAGCCATCCTGTTTCGTTGTAGGTACTGTAGGTATGGCTATAATTATCCGTACCGAAATAGTGCATTTCTTGCAGAGGCTCTTCGTCGGTGAACAAAGTCCCGCTCAGTCTTCTTCGCCACCAACCGGCAGCCCATGCGTCGTCCACTTTGTAGTCCGACTCATACCAATAGTTGGAGGGATCGATGGTATAGTGGGCAATAGCCGCCACATCGGTTCCATCTCCTTCGGGCACATAACTATAGACATCATAGCGTATAGGGTACCATTCGCCATAGAACGCGTACCACCTCATCGTATCTATTCGGTCTTGTGAGTCGTAGTGCGCTTTCTTATAGATGCCGTAGATATTCGAATTGGTGAGTTCACAGGTTGAGCAGGAATTGTGGAAGATACCCGTCACCTTGCCCTCCTTATTGTAATAGGTATAGACCTCTGCATCAAAGAAATGCGTAGCCAATTCGCCTTCGTAGTTATAATAGGTATAACCTATTTGATTGCGTGTATAGCATTGTTTGTCGCTGTCCCATGGCTTAAAGATATAGTAGGTGGCTTGAGTGGTCACACCGTTGGCATCGGTCGTGGATGCGGTGGCAGATTGCGGTACGCCATTCTGGTTGGTGACGACCGTATAACTACTCTCCGACACCAATTCCCATTCGCCGGTAATGGCATTTCGTTTCTCTTTTACACTACGATTGCCGCCGAAGGGTCTGTTATAGGTGGTGGTAGTTGTCCTTGTGGTGTCCGCCGTATTGATAACGGCTATTTGGGTGTAGTCATCGGTCACGATGGTATCGTTCACTAAGGTCCAGTCATTGAGGAAGTGATACTGATAGTTCCGTCCGTGGGTCAGAGAGCCGTTTTCCCACTCGCGGTTAGTATAGACATAGACGGTGTCAATATTTAGTTGATACACGCCTAAATCGTCTTGTATATATCTGAACCATAGATAAGACGATGAATCTTGCGCGAAGGTCAGTTGCCCGTCTTGGTCATAGTGGTAGGTCAGATCCTTGTCAAGGTAGCAATCATATCTTGGGTGATTGCTATAGAGCTTACAGTGGTAGGCATAATCGCGTGTGAGTTTGGTGACGAAGCCTTGGGTCGGGTCGAACAGTTGCCATGCCTGCACGCTATTGAGCTGCCAAGTGCCATGGGCAAAGGTGGATTTAGCCAAATAGAGATCCTTTTGCGTCTGACGGTCATAAATGCGTTCTTGGCGGGTGATAGTAGAGTCAACGCCCAACGAGTCATAGGTATAACTATAGGTGTCTCTCAAGTCTCGGATACTGTCTTGCCCATAGACTATATCGGTAAGCGATTTCTTGGTTATGACACCATTGGCGAAGGTGCGTGAGTCGGTCAGGTCACGCGTCTTATTGCCTAACTCAAACTCTTGACGAGACAAACTATAACTTGTTTGAAGCGAGTCGGTGTTCCATTTCTCGGTGATGGTACCGGTAGCCGTTGTTGCACCGGAGAGATTGTACTCGTTGAGGGTCGTCGTAATGGTTTTGCCTTTGTAATAGTTGTACTTCTTCGTTTCCGAATAGATGCATCGGTGTTGCTCATAACGTTCATTCTTCTGAGAATAGATATAGAATGAATCGGTAGTATAGTCATTGTATGGATTAAGGATGAGCTCCGTTGCGGTGGAATCCGTTTGGGTAACGATGGTGCGACCATTCACATAGTACGGCAGTCGGTTATACAAGGCTAACATCTCGTCATCCGTCCATTGGTGGGTGGTGTCATAAGCGGCAAGGATAAGGGAGTCATAATCCATTTCATATTCCACCATATCGTAGTTGCGTATCTGGCGGATGAGTGAACCGTTTTCATCATACACATTCCGATAAGTGTCGTACGCATAATCGACGTATTTGTTATTGCGGACAAGCGTATCTGCGAGCGGATTGTAAGCGGCAAACGAATCGGCACTCATCACGACACCGCCACGGGAACGTATGCTTGAGCTTTCTACGCGGTGTTTACCGTTCGGACCGATGAGGCTGTAGATCGTTTGGGTAGTCCTTCCAAGCACCTCAACGGAGTCCGACCATTCGCCGACATGCATAAATTCTAAGGTGTAAAACGAGGCGGAGTCGTAGGCAAAACGGATGACCGAACCTTCCTTGAGGGTGTCTCCGAGTTCGTTGTCATAACCGACATAGTTTCGGTTGCGGATCTCGTCCAACCGCCAAGTGTAGTAGTCCTTAAGTCCTTGCGCATACGCGTGATTAGATAATGTTGCCGCACTAAGCAGCAAGAGAAATGTGAGTACGGAAAAAATAGTTTGTTTCATTATTGTAAAATATTAGTATTTGCAGTATCAAAAAACGATGCAAAATTACTGCTTTTTTTTGACATATGCAAATTTTTTACTTACCTGCCCATAAAAAATGGTATATGAGTTTCAATTATTTACTAAAAAATAGCCAATTTTTCTTACTCGTTCCGTGCATTGGCTTACCCGCATGGCAAGCTGCAGTCATAAACGACAGAATACGGTTAGTTTAGTCACAGGTTTAGACCATCTATCGGTGATGTTTGCTGAATCACATATGAATAACATATGAATCACATATGAATAACATATGTTTGACAGCTGCAAACAGGTTGCAGCCCCACCCCCGCCCCCTCCCCGTAATGGGAGGGGAGGTAGG
>FLNX01004397.1_pt1 | contig 31540 bp, 22 predicted proteins | sample 1140341 | NCBI WGS metagenome assembly FLNX01 (sample SAMEA3878208, study PRJEB12797) | bioreactor metagenome | biome: Moose rumen | place: Sweden | collected 2011-10 | reverse complement strand
AGGATGCTGACAAGATGGAGAAGTTGATGGCTCGACAGGCAGAGTTGCAGGATATCATAGATTCGACGGATGCATGGAACATGGACTCAAAACTCGATCGTGCCATGGCGGCATTGAACTGTCCTTCTGGTAATAGGAGTGTAGAGAACTTGTCTGGTGGTGAGCGTCGTCGGGTGGCTCTCTGTCGTCTGTTGTTACAAAAACCTGATGTGCTGTTACTTGACGAGCCTACCAACCATTTGGATGCAGAGTCAATAGACTGGTTGGAGCAGCATCTCCAGCAATATGAGGGAACGGTGATTGCTGTTACCCATGACCGTTATTTTCTTGACGATGTTGCCGAGTGGATCCTTGAACTCGATCGTGGCGAGGGCATTCCTTGGAAGGGAAATTATTCCTCATGGTTGGAACAAAAGAGTCAACGACTTGCATTGGAGGAGAAGACTGCCTCGAAACGACGTAAGACATTGGAACGTGAATTGGAGTGGGTGCGCATGGCACCAAAGGCTCGTCATGCAAAAGGCAAGGCTCGTCTGAACTCTTATGACAAGATGCTTAACGAGGAGCAGAAACAGAAGGAGGAGAAACTGGAGATATTTATTCCTAACGGTCCTCGTCTGGGTAACAAAGTCATTGGGGCAGAGCATGTGGCTAAGGCATATGATGAGAAAGTGCTCTTCAACAACCTCAATTTTATGTTACCGCCCAATGGTATTGTGGGAGTAATTGGTCCTAATGGAGCAGGTAAGACCACATTGTTCCGTTTGATTATGGGATTGGAGCAGGCAGATGCAGGTATGTTCCATGTGGGTGAAACTGTGAAACTCAGTTATGTTGACCAGCAACATAAGGATATTGATCCTAATAAGTCTGTCTATGAGGTGGTGAGTGGAGGCAATGAGACCATCCGTATGGGAAACAAAGATGTCAATGTTCGTGCTTATCTCTTGCGCTTTAATTTCAGTGGTGCTGATCAAGAGAAGAAATGTGGGGTTCTCTCTGGTGGTGAGCGCAACCGTCTGCATCTTGCAATTGCCCTGAAGCAAGAGGGTAATGTCCTCTTGCTTGACGAGCCAACTAATGATATTGATGTGAATACTCTTCGCGCATTGGAAGAAGGTCTCGAGGCTTTTGCTGGCTGCGCAGTTATCATCAGTCACGATCGTTGGTTCCTTGATCGTATCTGTACTCATATCCTCGCTTTTGAAGGGGAGGGAAACGTGTTCTATTTTGAGGGTAACTATTCAGAATATGAAACTAACAAAGCAAAGCGTTTAGGACTCGAAGATCCTAAGCGCACACGTTATAGGAAACTGATGGAGGAATAGCATCTTACTATTTTTGATGCAGAAACTCTACTTGCCCACGCAGAAATGGGAGAAGATATTTCCTAAGACTTCATTGGGAGTAATTTGTCCCTCACCAGTGATTTCTCCGAGTTCTGTAAGGACTTGGCGAAGATCCTCGGAAATAAGGTCGCCACTGAGTTGCTGTTGGAGTCCGTTGATGACATGACAGAGGCTTTCATTCGCCCTTGTCAGTGCCTCAAAATGGCGTGTGTTGGTGATGATGACATCTGACTCTGCCGTTTGTGGTACGGCACCAAGAAGTTGCTGACGCAGTTGGTCGATACCGATGCCGTATTTTGCTTGAAAAGTCTCTGTCTTATTCTCAATGCGGATAACAATCTGATCGTCACGGACAGGAATGTCAGGGTAGGGTACCCCAGGTTCTGTCATCATCAAGATAACCTGCGCTTTCTGTGCGGCGCTTATGGAACGGTCGATTCCTAATCGCTCTATCTTATTGTCAGTATGACGGATGCCTGCCGTGTCGATAAAACGGAAGGTGATACCCTCAATCAGAATGGTATCCTCAATGGTGTCCCTTGTCGTCCCTTGTATATCGCTGACGATGGCACGTTCCTCATGGAGTAAGGCATTGAGTAAGGTGCTTTTCCCCACATTGGGTGCTCCCACGATTGCCACAGGAACCCCATTCTTAATGGCTTGCCCCGTCTCAAAAGTCTGGGCAAGATGAGTGATATGTTGCTTAATGGTTTGTGCAAGTTGCAGCAATTCCGTCCGATCGGCAAACTCTAAGTCCTCATGGTCAGAGAAGTCCAGTTCGAGTTCCAACAAGGAAGTCAGTTTGAGCAGTTGTTCCCGCAATCTTGACAATTCAGAAGATATGCCACCACGTAACTGACTCATTGCCAGTTGATGAGATGTCTGATTGGTTGATGCAATCAAGTCTGCGACTGCTTCAGCCTGACTCAGATCCATCTTCCCATTAAGATAGGCGCGCATCGTGTATTCACCTGGTCCAGCCATGCGACAACCCTGTTGCACCAAGAGTTCTAACACCTTACTTAATATATAAGAAGACCCATGGCAGGAAATCTCCACGCTGTCTTCGCCTGTATAGGAATGGGGAGCACGAAAAACAGACACCATTACCTCATCGATAACTCCGTTTCCGTCTTTGATGTGGGCGTAGTGGATGGTATTTGCTGCGACCAAGTCGCAGCAAACAGAACAAATAGAGTTCACTGACTGAAAGGCGGCTGGACCGGAAATACGGATGATGCCGAGGGCACCGCCTGGTGCAGTTGCTATAGCGCAAATCGTATCGTTCATTTATATGCGATCGAGGACTTTTTGGATTAATGTATCGATGGAGTTTTTGTACTCCGTATTCATTTCTGTGGTATAACGATTGGCAATCACCATGCAGCAAGTCATGGCACGATGACCGAGCAATGATGCCATACCAGCGAGTGCCGATGACTCCATCTCGAAGTTGCATATCCTCATGCCGTCATACTCAAACGACTCTACTTTGGCGTTCTGATTGGGGTCTGCTATTGGTGCACGAAGTTGCCTGCCCTGTGGTCCATAGAATCCACCACAGGCGATGGTGTATCCACGTACCATATCGTCTTTGGCAATCTGGTCGATGAGATCAGGGTTGGCGACAGCGACATAGGGAGCACCTTTGATGGGATTCCACTTCATGTGTTGCTTGAAAGCCTCTTCGAGTCTCAGGTCGCATACCTCATTCCGCCCAGCATAATAGTTGAGCAGTCCGTCAAAGCCAATGCTCTTGACGGAAGCAATAAAACAGCCTGTAGGTGTGAAAGGTTGCAGACCGCCACAAGTGCCAATACGTACGATGGTAAGACTGCGATGTTCGTCATTCTCCTCACGAGTCTGGTAATCTACATTTACTAACGTGTCCAATTCGTTCATTACGATATCAATATTATCACAACCAATACCTGTCGATTGTACGGTGATACGCTTTCCATGATAAGTACCAGTGATGGCATGGAACTCACGGCTGCTGACCTCACACTCCCTATTGTCAAAATGGGAGGCAACGGTCTCTACACGTCCCGGGTCTCCTACGAGGATGACATGGTCGGCAAGTTGTTCTGGGCGTAAATGCAAATGGAAACACGAACCGTCGTTATTAATAATCAATTCGGATTCTGGAAATACTTTTTTTATCATAGGACTTACTTGGTTTTAATTAGATATGTGTTCTCCGCTTGTCGGATGGCTTTTTCTATTTGGTGAATGGAGAGATACAGTTGGTGTTGTGTCTGTTCTTTCTCCAAAATATCCTTAGTGAGGTCATAACGTTCCTCTTTTGTTGCTTTTGGATAGTAATTACGTGACTTCTCCAATGACTTTACTATCTGTTCATAGTGCTGAAGTTGTTTAGTAAGTTCACGATACCGTTCCAGATTACCGTCGGCTTTGAAATCACTCAACTGATGATATGTTAGATAGGCATTGATGACAAAAGAGAAAGCAGGGGTGGCTTTTGCAGGCGATTTTTTTATTTGCTTTAATCGTTTACGTGCTTCCTTCAGGGCATGGTTATCTACCCAAGTGCGGGATATCTCTGCTATGTTGGCAAAAGCAGTAATCTCCTCTTGCCTATATTGGTTAGCATCATAAGTATGGTATTTCTCTGCAGGTATGAATGTATAGACACATACCATGTTATCCGGTTGATTGCGGTCTGTAGCGAAGAAACCGAGATTATTGTATTCATCGATGACGAATAAATAGTCGTTTGCCGTAGAGTTAAAGGGCATACCTATGTTCTCAGGCTTCAGGAAACGACCCTCAGAGGCATCATAGGTCGTCATGAAGATGTCGTAGCCTCCAATGCACCCTTCTCCTTGTGCGGAAAAATAAAGTGTCATGCCATCAGGCATCATAAATGGATAATTGACCTTTTGAAACTGTAACTCTTCATTGACACCTAACACTTGCTCTGCCGTAGTCCACTGATTTTGGAGATACTCTTGGTAAAAGAGCGAAGCCTCCCCGTCGTGGTTTGTTTTTGAGTAGACGCAGTAGTTGTCAAGGGCATTCATAAAAGTGAGTGCCATAGACTTCTGTTTAGGAAAAAAAGCAGAGTAGGGGGCGATACGTCCTGCTTCTGGGGAAAGATGATATGCCTTCAGAAAATTTTTCTTTGGTATAACAATACTATCGATGAACATAATCTGCTGCGTTGCTTTTGTCATCTCTTTAAGTCGTTCTGTTTGCTTAGAAGATTGTTCCGCGGGGGTATGATTTTGTGCAAAAGATACGGCAGTAGTCATAGCCATTAATATGAATAAGGCGACAGATCTCTTGAAAGTTGTTTCTATGGCATTCCAGATGGAGTGCCTTGCGTCACTATTTAAGTGCTGCATTTCCCCAAAAAGTCCGTGTATGGAAGTTCGGTTGGTTTCTCGCTCATAAGGACATAATTTTAGTTGTTTCTTGTATTTTTGTTGCTCGGCATATTCTATGATGTCCGCTTCCTCACATAGGCAGAGTGGGCGAATGATAGACAAGGGCATTTTATCCATCCTCAAGACTGGTGGCATGGAAGAGAAAGTCCCTTGGAAAGTAAGGTTCATCAATGCAGTATGTATGATGTCGTCCTGATGGTGTCCGAGAGCAATCTTATTGCATCCTAATTCTTGTGCGACATTAAACAATTGCTTACGACGTTGCCATGAGCAAAGGAAACAGGCAGGCTTAGTTTTCTGTCCTTCTTTTTGGGTATCAAAATGGGTGGTGATAATATGGAGTGGAACATCTAAGGAGTCGCAGAACGACTGGAGGTAAGAGGTGTCACTCTCATATTGTATGTTCTCCATGCGGACATGTAACGCCTCAACGGTGAATTTAGGAAAGAAGACCTTCGACTGACGGGCAAGCAATTCCAGCAAGCAGAGAGAGTCCTTTCCTCCCGACAACCCTACTAATATCTTGTCTCCATCCTCAATAAGACGATATTCTCGCAGGGCTTTCCGAAATCTTCGTTGAAGTCGTTGTCCTACATTCATTTCATAAAAACAAGATAGACGGCGCAGATAATCAGGAAGAAGGCGAGGATATGGTTCCAATGCAAGTTCTGTCCCTGGAACATGATATTGGCGATGACGGCAAAGACTCCCAAAGAGATACATTTTTGAATCACTTTCAACTGTACCAAGGTGAAGGGGCCACCATTGCCTTCAAAGCCCATGCGGTTGGCAGGAACTTGACAGCAATACTCAAAGAAGGCAATCATCCATGAGAAGACGATGACACCTATCAAGGGCCAATTGCTGCTGACACCCGTCTCCGATAATTTTAAATGCCCATACCAAGCAAGTGTCATAAACACATTACTTAGTATGAGCAAAATGATAGTATATAGTCCGTTCATGACTACTTTGCTTGTAAGTACTCATCCATATTAGCGGCAGCACGACGACCGTCACCCATGGCAAGAATCACAGTAGCACCGCCACGGACGATATCACCACCAGCGAAGATCTCAGAACGAGCCGACTGCATACCCTCATTGACGACAATGGTGTTCTTGCGACCTAACTCCAGTCCCTTGATAGACTTAGGTACGAGTGGGTTGGGGGATACACCAACGGCAACGATGACCTGGTCGACATCCAATGTGACGGTCTTGCCCTCTACGGGGACAGGACTACGACGACCAGAAGCGTCTGGCTCACCGAGTTCCATCACCTGAAGGACAGCAGCCTTGACGGCACCGTTCTCGTCCGCAAGATATTCGATAGGATTATGCAAGGTCAGGAAGTTGATACCCTCCTCCTTGGCATGCTTCACCTCCTCCAGACGTGCTGGCATCTCCTGTTCAGAACGACGGTATACAAGGGTAACGTTACCACCCAAGCGTTTTGCCGTACGACAGGAGTCCATGGCGGTATTACCACCACCAACGACGAGTACGTTCTTACCGAGGTTGATTGGTGTGTCTGTTGTCGGATTAGCGGCATCCATCAGGTTGACACGTGTCAGATACTCGTTGGATGACATGATATTGATGGCATTCTCACCAGGAATATTCATGAAGTTAGGAAGTCCGGCACCAGAGCCGACGAAGATGCCCTTGAAGCCTTGTTGCTCCAACTGCTCCACGCTGATGGTCTTACCCACGATGACATCTGTCTGGAAATGAACGCCCATCTTAGCGAGGTTCTCAATCTCCACGTCCACAATCTTATTGGGTAGGCGGAACTCAGGGATACCATATTTCAACACACCGCCAATCTCATGCAATGCCTCGAATACATAGACATCATAACCTTTCTTCACCATATCACCAGCGAAGGAAAGACCAGCAGGACCCGAGCCCACCACGGCAATCTTTATACCGTTGGAAGGAGCAATCTCTGGTAGGCTGATGTTTCCGCTCTCACGCTCATAGTCAGCGGCGAAACGTTCCAGATAACCGATAGCAACAGCGGGCTCGTTCATCTTCAAGTGAATACACTTGCTCTCACATTGTTTCTCCTGAGGACAGACACGACCGCAGACAGCAGGCAGTGCGGAAGTGTTCTTAAGAACCTTTGCGGCGGCAAGGAACTGCCCACGCTCGATATTCTTGATGAAAGAAGGAATATTGATATTGACAGGACATCCCTCCACACAGGTGGGCTTCGCACAGTCGAGACAACGTTTTGCCTCCTGCATCGCCATCTCTTTGGTGAGTCCGATATTTACTTCCTCTGTACGTGTGGTTGCACGATATACAGGATCCAACTCAGGCATGATAACACGTTCAATAGCAGTACGCTCCTTGGGCTTCATGCTCTTGCGGAGTTCGTCACGCCAAGGTGCGTTGCGGTCGGTGAGGGTCTCAATAGGGTCTGTAGTTTCTATAGTTCCTATAGTATCTATAGTGCCTATAGTGCCTATAATATCTATAGTACTTTCTGCAGACAGATGCTCCTCGTAATGCTCCAGTTCCTCTTGCTCAGCACGCTTGAAGGTGCCCATGCGCTTGAACATCTCGTCCCAGTCGACCAATGCACCGTCGAACTCAGGACCGTCGATGCAGACGAACTTTGTCTTACCACCGATCGTCAGACGACAGGCACCACACATACCCGTACCATCCACCATAATAGTGTTGAGGCTCACCTCACAAGGGATATTGTATTTCTGGGCGGTCAGGTTAGAGAACTTCATCATGATGGGAGGACCGATAGCGAATACTTTGTCGACATGTGGCTCCTGCTGGATGAACTTCTCTATACCAACGGTTACCACCCCTTTCTCACCATAACTACCGTCATCTGTCATGATAATCACCTCGTCACTGGACTCACGAACCTTGTCTTCCAGGATGATGAGGTCCTTGGAACGACCAGCCATGACAGAGAGCACACGGTTACCAGCGGCTTTCAGTGCTTGGATGATTGGCAACATGGGAGCGACACCCAGTCCACCACCAGCACAGACCACCGTGCCATAGTTCTCAATATGGGTGGGATTACCTAATGGTCCTACTACGTCAGCGACAAAGTCGCCTTCATTCAATGCGCAAAGTTTTTTGGAACTCAGACCTACCATCTGCACTACCAGTGTGATAGTTCCTTTCTCAATATCAGCCCCAGCAATGGTCAGTGGCATGCGCTCACCTTTCTTGTCGACACGTACGATGACAAAGTTACCCGCCTTACGGCTTTTGGCAATCAGTGGTGCCTCTATCTCGAAGAGAAATACTTTCTCGGAGAATTGTTCTTTCTTGATAATCTTATTCATAGTTCAGTATTTGTTTAGCGTTTGATTAATCAATCATCTCGAAACCTGTATAGGGGACAAGAGCAGCAGGAATCTTAATACCATTATCTGTCTGGTTGTTCTCTAAGATGGCGGCGACGATACGAGGTAGTGCAAGAGCAGAGCCGTTCAGCGTATGGCACAACTCTATCTTTTTATTATCAGCACGACGATAGCGGCACTTCAAACGATTTGCCTGATAGGTGTCGAAGTTAGAGACTGAAGATACCTCCAGCCAGCGCTTCTGTGCCTCACTATATACCTCAAAGTCATAACAGATAGAGGAAGTGAAACTTTGGTCACCGCCACACAGCAACAGGATGCGATAGGGAAGTTCCAGTTTCTTCAGCAGTTCCTCCACATGCTCCAACATCTCCTTGTGGCTCTCTTTAGAGTGCTCAGGTTTATCGATGCGTACAATCTCAATCTTAGAGAACTCATGCAAGCGGTTCAGACCACGAACGTCCTTACCATAAGAGCCTGCCTCACGACGGAAGCACTCTGTATAGGCACAGTTCTTGATGGGCAGTTGTGCCTCGTCAAGAATCACGTCACGGTAGATGTTGGTGACAGGGACCTCTGCTGTAGGAATGAGATAGAAGTCGTCCACCTCGCAGTGATACATCTGTCCCTCTTTATCGGGTAACTGACCAGTGCCATACCCAGAGGCGGCATTCACTACCGTAGGCGGCATGATCTCCATATAACCACTCTTGCGAGCCTCGTCAAGGAAGAAGTTGATGAGGGCACGTTGCAGTCTGGCACCCTTTCCGATATATACGGGGAATCCTGCACCTGTAATCTTCACGCCCAGGTCGAAGTCGATGAGGTTGTACTTCTTTGCCAGTTCCCAGTGTGGCAACTTTGCCGTCGGGATTTCTGGATTAGCGGTCCAGTTGCCAACAGTATCAGTGCCGTCACACTCTTTCTGGTTGCTCTTCACCACATGGTTGTCCTCTGCGGTTGCACCCTCAGGTACTTCTTCGTATGGGATATTAGGAATCTGGCAGAGCAGACGAGTCATTTCCTCCTGTGCCTCATTCATGGTCTCTTCCAACTGCTTGTTGGCTTCCTTTATTTTCGACACAGACTCCTTGATGGCATTCGCCTCGTCTTTCTTTCCCTCTTTCATCAGTCCACCAATCTGTGCGGCAAGTTTCTTTGCCTCACTCAAATTGGCATCCAACTTCTGCTGAGCCTCACGGCGACGCTTGTCCACGGCAAGTACTTCGTCTATTGCTTCTTTGGCTCCTTTGAAATGTTTCTTTTCCAAGCCGCGAATCACGCGGTCTGTCTCCTCAGTGATGAGTTTTAATGTAAGCATAATTTATGTCTTAATTTTTAATGTTTATTCGAATAAAACGGTGCAAAGTTACGAAATAATGCTGAATTAGAAAAGCATTTTTGGATGATTAACGCAGTTCACTCCATAAATAAAGGCATTTGAGCGCAAAACGAGGAAAATTCGCAAAGTGCCAATAAGCAAATCGCGGCGGATTGCGGAACGAGTTAGGTTTCTTATCCGTAACCCAGACAGGGCTGTTTCTGAAAGTTAAACTTTCTTAACGCCCTACGCAATTCGTGACATATCGCGGTAGTTCAAACCGCTTTAACACTTCCCGTTCGGCCCAAAGGGACGCTTGCCTAAGCAAGAATTTCCGAAATTTGACGTGATTTGCGTAGCAATTTATTTGCTTTTGCCAGCAGAGCAGTTTTAGCTTGATTCGAACACAGAGCAACGTGAGTATGAGCGGAGGCAACACATCTGGTGGGACATGATAGGCTCCATTCAGTGTGCTTACGAGAGAGGTAGACGCGACAGCGTCCGTCAGTTAGAATCGAGTGGCTGTCCTGTAGAAGATATAGCCCATTATGCAGGAATGACGATTGACAAGGTAAACAAACTCGAGTGGCGCATCAGCAAACTGAATCCAGATGCCCATCCTGAGAATCAGGTGCATCTGACCATTCGTATTAAGCGAAACATGAACGACAGGAAGGAGGCATAAGGATGGATAGGCTGATAGACCTCGGAATGACGAAACTATTCCAGTTGGCAGAGTATGTGTGCAGTAAGTGTTCGCCCCAAAAGGCGAGCCTGCTGCCACTCAGCCACAGCAAGTAGTTTCCACCATCAGATTTCCGAATGAGGATAAGATGGTGGAGGGAGATTTATTCAAATGAAAGACTAAAAGATGTTATCACAAAGGCTATGTATGATGACATTTAAATTAGTTTTCGTACCTTTGCATTTGATTTTGAAACTAAAAATCATCTTATGGCAAAAGAGAATATACAATTAGAAGAGAAACTGGTGGGGCAGATAGAAGGAGAGTTCTATGTGCCGTCCTACCAGAGAGGGTATCGCTGGGGTGAGTCCGAAGTAAAAGCCTTACTCAATGACGTTTATGAGAATAAGGATAATCCTTATTGCTTACAACCCATTGTCGTTAGAAAAGACCAACAAGGCAGATATGAGCTTATTGATGGTCAACAGCGTTTAACGACACTCTACATTATTTATAAGTTTATGACCAATCGTTGGCCCGACTATATAGACAATGTAAAATATTCCCTTGTCTATGAAACAAGAGAGGAGAATGAAGAGTTCTTCAATGATATTACCGATGAAGCTAAGGCTAATGACAATATCGATTTCTATTTCATACACAAAGCTTACAAGACTGTTGAAGAATGGTTTTTTGAGGAACGTGACAAGAAACCATTGCACGTTGCTGGAGCCTTAACAGAGTACTTTGACCATAATGTTCGTGTCATTTGGTATGAACTGAAAGAAGGAACGGAAGAAGATGCCATTGCACTGTTCACACGACTCAATATAGGGCGCATACCGCTGACGAATGCAGAACTTGTAAAGGCTTTATTTTTGTGTGAGTCACAGACAGGTAAGGACGGGAAAAAACTTACCAGCGACCGCCGTTTGGAAATTTCCCTGCAATGGGACACGTTGGAAAGAGAATTGAACGACGAAGATTTCTGGTATTTCCTCACCAAGAAAAAGTCCAAGGAATACCCGACAAAGATAGAGTTGCTATTTGACTTTATGGCTCAAAAGGGTGATGGGGTAAGCGAGCAGTTCTTCACGTTCCTATATTTTAACGACCACAAAGAGAGTCTTCTGAAGCTTTGGGATGACATTCTCCGCTATTACTACCGTTTGAAGGAGTGGTATAAGAAAGACCGGCTTTACCACAAGATTGGCTATCTCGTGGCATCTGGAACTTCCACTATCGACCAGCTGATGACTGCGACAAAGGATATGCGTAAGTCAGAAATGGATAAATATCTGGACGATGAGATAAAAAGGAGCATCGTCTGCAAGAAACCGTATGATGAGCTGACCTACGACAACGACTATCAGACCATCACAAATATCCTGCTGCTTTTCAACATCGTGTCGCTGATGAACAACGGTTCTGCCGCACGCTTCCCGTTCAAGGAGTTTAACAATGAATCATGGAGCCTGGAACATATTCACGCCCAGCACTCACTGAAACTGAACACGCAGGAGAAATGGCGTCTGTGGCTAAATCAGCATGCAGCATCGGTAGCCTCACTCAGTAAGAGCCTCACAGACGAACAGCAGCAAAAAGAAGCCGACAGTCTGCTGAAAGATATAGCCGCTGCTGTGGCTGATGAGCACCTGAAGGATACCACATTCAACGAACTCTCTGACCGTATCGTAGGAATGTTGTCGAAGAAAGGAGAGTCAAACGAATACATACATTCCTTGTCGAACATGGCCTTGCTGCAATGTTCTGCTAATTCTGCCTTGAACAACTCTCTCTTCGATGTCAAGCGGAGAATGATTACAGATATGGATGCCAAGGGCCAGTACATACCTTACTGCACCAAGATGGTGTTCATGAAATACTATTCATCTGAGATGCAAGACAATGTGAGTTTCCATTTCTGGGGAGAGGGCGATAGAGTGGCTTACATCGCCAAAATGAATGAAATCCTGAAACCATATCTTAAAGAGGAAATTGACTATGGAAATGAATGAAGAAAAGAAGGTGGGGTTGTTGGTAACCAAAGCCAGCAACTTCAAAAACATATTTGACGAAAAGTTTGGTGATAATGCGGTTAAAAGCATCGTTATCCCACTTGTTCAGCGAGACTATGCCCAGGGGCGTGTCTCTCAGGAGGTCAACCGCATAAGAGAACGGTTCCTGCAAGTACTTTTTGAAGCCCTGACAGAAGACAAGAAAACGACTCTTGACTTTGTTTATGGCAACGTGGATGCAAACGGCAGGCTCATACCGCTTGACGGTCAGCAACGTCTGACCACGCTCTACCTGCTGCATTATTATATTGCAAGGCATGAGGGGAAAGGCGAAACGGAATGGGGATTCCTGCGGAACTTCACTTACGAGACTCGCGTCAGTAGCCGTGAGTTCTGCGAACATCTTATCAATGATTTTGCTCCCGACTTCACAAAGAACGTGCTGGCAGAACAGATCCGTGACGAGGCATGGTTCCTCTTGGAATGGGAAAACGACCCTACCGTTCAGTCAATGCTTGTCATGCTGGACGCACTTCACGCCAAATTCAATGCTACAGGCGGTTTGTGGGAGAAACTCCTTGGCGACAGCATCTCCTTCTATTTCCTGCCACTCAGCGAAATGCAGGTGACAGACGAGCTGTATATCAAGATGAACTCACGCGGCAAACCTCTGACAAGATTTGAACATTTCAAGGCTGAGTTGGAACTGAAGACGAAGGGAGTCAATGCCGACCTGTCAAGGCGAATAATGCGCAAGATAGACCGTGAGTGGACTGATTTGCTTTGGCCCTTCCGCAACAGCGAAACGGGCAACAGCCAGAACGACGCTATAACCGATGACGAGTTTCTGCGCTATATGCACTTCATCAGCGATATCATCAGTTTTCAAAATGGCGGGTCGGAGATTACGGATGAATTCGAAATCGTGGACAGGCAGTTCTCTAAAGATTGTCCTTCGGCTGAGCAGAACATGCTGACAATGGAGCGTTTCTTTGACATCTGGACAGGATTCGACATCGCAGAATTCTTCGACAGTTATGTGTCAAACGATGGCTATGCCGCAACGAAGGTAAGCATCGACACGCCCAAGAACGTGTTCCGTGAGTGCTGCCGCTGCTATGGCATACGCATTGCCAACAACCGCTTTGCATTCTCGTTGGTACAGACCATTCTTTTGTATGCTTTTACGCTCTACCTACGTAACCGAGAGAACGTCAGCGAAACGGATTTCCGCCGTCGTTTGCGTATAGTCAACAACTTGGCTAAGAATTCTCAGGACACGGTTCGTTCTGAGAATATGCAGGTACTACTGGCGCAGGTTGACAAAATCGTACTTCAGGGCATCGTCGTGCAGGTTGAGGGTAAGGCACGTTTTCAAACGAAGCAGGTCGAAGAAGAAATAGAAAAGCTACAATGGACACAGGAACATCCAGATAAGGCCGAAACACTATTCCGTCTGGAAGACCATCCCTACATGAATGGCTATGTCTCGTCTGTGGGCTTAGAGCATATAGACTGGTGTGACAGGTTCTACAGCCTGTTCAGTCAGAATCTTGACCTCGTGAACTGCGCTTTACTTGCCACTGGCGACTATTTCGTGAAAGACGCTTGGCGATTCCAGATTGGCACATCCGACAACCGATTGTCAAATACTGTTTGGCGTGACATCATCGGATCGGTAAAACTGGAGGACAACCTGCGTGAGACGTTGCAGGCTCTGCTGTCGAAACATGAGGTATTCTCAGATGACATATTACAAGAAGAGGCCAACAGCTATCTTCAGTCCGCTGAAACAATGCCCGTCAGATACTACATCGCCAAATACCCGCAGATGCGACCCAATAGGTGGGGTAAATACTATTGGTTCAACCGTCAGACATTGGGTCGTAACAGCTATCATGTGCTGATGATGACAACGGAAGTAAGCCTCGGAGGGTTCAACTACGACATTTTCCTGAAGACACTATATGACCTTGCGGGCGGTAAGGATGCAGGATTGGAACTTGGCAATTACTCCTATACCGAATATAACAGCTTCGGTGAGGACAAACTGTATCTGAAGGATAGAACTTTCTATCTGACGCTGAAGAATGACACTTTCACAATAACCCAAGTAATAGATGAAGGAACAACGGAAGAGATAGAGTCTTACCATGTCCTCCAAAACGAGCAAGGCCTTGATGTGGAAGACCGCGTGGAAGCAGGATTGAAACTTATGAAAAAGTATTTAGGATAAAAATGTCTCCATCAAAACTGATATCGTCATTTGTTCAAGAAAGGCTGGGTGGCAACATGTCCCTTCTGGCCCCGTTTCCGTTAGGAAGCTTGCGTGGTGACAAATTGTACGGCTGTCCAGGGCGTAACTTCGACTCGGACGATACTGAGCTGATTCGAGCAATCTATTGCGTAGTATTTGGCGAGACGTGGAAGAATATCTCTATGGATAATATTGGCAATGGTAAACTGCGAGGCGATACGCTCAACACCTACAATACGCTGTTCTCGCCGCCCTGGAAGGAAAGGTTTACCAGCATCTGGAACCCTGACGAAGAGCTTGTGGAGAAGATAAAGGCCTTCCACGTTACAGCATACACTATTGGCAATATGGCTGCGCTGCCAGACAGGCGCATTGGTGAATGGAGCATCAATATGCATCGAGGTTGTCACGATGAGTGGCACGACTATGAGGACAGGTTTCTCTCTGCCCTATATAAAGTGCTTACGAAACAAGATGACAGAGACCTCGACCTTGAAGAGCTGGTGTTGCTGAACAACGATGACTTCGAGCAGTTTTACGGTGACGAAGGCTGGCGCAGATTCATTGACGGCAATATGCTGGAGTATTATGTGGACGATGATTACCGTCCTGTCGTTTCCTCCAAAGGCTATACCTTTTGGCGTGGTGGCTATACGAACAGAGAACGCTTCTTTGCAGAGTGTAATCGGTATATTGAATTCAGTACGATGGTAATCAATGACAGAGCAAGAAGAATGACTGACGTAATGTGTAATATAATTGGGAATCCATAATGCCAGAACGAAGTTTAAACGGAATATGGAACGCTGAAAGGGTCTTGCAGAACCTCCTTCGCTTCACTGATGACAGAGGGGAAATCAGGATTCTGAATTTGTCTGACGATTCTCCATACGGCATAGAGGTGCGCAGGTTTGTGGCAGCGATGGAATGTTCATCCACCATAGCCATTGCCATTAAGGCGACAGAAAACCTGAATCAGACGCAGATCAAAGCCGTATGCAATATCGTCGACAGGATGTTGGTACTCCTCATGGGTGATGACTTCGGCAAGTCCTTCATAGAAGAGGAACTGCTGCCCTTTGGCTATCCGAATGTGACAGACGAAGAGTTGGAGGATATGATTCTTGATAATTGGTGATGGAATAGGGAACTCTTATTATAATCAGGCAATAGAATTAGCAACAAAAACGTTATATAGGTATGGCAAAGCGTAAAGAAATAAGAAATAGTACGGCTGAGTTTCTGATTTTTCAGTCAGAGGCAAAAGAGCAAGGTGTTGAGGTGTACTACAAGGATGAAAACATCTGGGCTACACAGAAGGCGATGGCCACATTGTTTGATGTCAATGTCCCTGCTATCAGCAAGCATCTGAAGAATATCTTTGAATCGGGAGAGCTGGATACAGACTCAGTTGTTTCCAAAATGGAAATAACTGCCTCTGATGGTAAACATTATAAGGCGCAGTTCTATTCTCTTGATGCCATCATTGCCGTTGGTTATCGCGTGAACAGCGTTCGTGCCACGCAATTCCGCCAATGGGCTACAAGTATTTTGAAAGTCTATGCTATTCGCGGCTATGTGCTAGACAAGAAACGTATGGAGAACGGGACATTCCTGAGTGAAGACTATTTTGAGCATCTGCTGGCTGAGATTCGGGAGATACGCCTTTCGGAAAGAAGATTCTATCAGAAACTGACAGACATCTATGCCACCAGTATGGACTATAACAAGGATGCCCCCACCACTCGATTGTTTTTCAAACGGATTCAAAATAAGATGCACTATGCCGTTCATGGGCGCACGGCAGCAGAATTGATCGTTGAACGGGCTGATGCTGACAAGGAGCACATGGGGATGACGACCTGGGAAAACGCACCTGACGGAAAGATAGTGAAAACCGATGTCTCTATTGCCAAGAACTATCTGAAGCAATTGGAACTTGAGGATATGGGGCGCATCGTGACGGCAGTGTTAGAGTTTGCTGAGAGTCGCGCCAAACGACATATCCCTATGACAATGGAAGACTGGGCTAAACGAATTGATGCTTATTTGAGTAGCGACGAGCGACCTCTGCTCGACAATGCAGGTAGCGTCAGCCATGAAGAGGCAATGCTACACGCAGAAACAGAATTTGAGAAATACCGTATTGTACAAGACCGTCTTTTCCAAAGTGACTTCGATCGGTATCTTGGGAAACTGCCTTTTGATGATGAACAATAAAAAATGGCAATACATTTGGACTTTTCCAAATAATTGTGTACCTTTCCCCCGACAACGAGCCATTCCTTTGGTAGCAAGCGCCAGAGGCGATGACTTTGATACGCAAATTACAGCAGAATGAGGAAATTAGAAAGGTCTCTTATTCGTAACCCCGATTTTTCCCTATCTCTCAGACTGCCTTTATTTACAAAGGGTTTGCGGATTTATCCAATTTTACATAATAATTATGAACTGCGGAAAAGTTTTAATAATTAATTATGTACGCATGACAATAGAAGCCCAATGGTTATCCTCTCGCTGGCTCACCAGTGTGAGTCCCAGTTCTTGTCCTTTTGCCTCCAATAAGGGGATGTCCTCCGTGTAGAATCCGCTCAGGATAAGAGTGGCATCCTTTGCCATTACTTGTCGGAAGCGTTCCATATCCTGCAACAGAATATTGCGGTTGATATTCGCCACGACATAGTCGAAACGCTCATGGATGGAGTCGAGTAGGGAGGCATCTCCGCAGAGGATTGTCATAAGATGATCTACTTGATTAATAACCGCATTGTGGCGAGTGTTATCAGAACTCCATTCGTCTATATCATAAGCGGTTACGCTTTCTGCTCCAAGTTTTAGTGCAGATATTCCCAAGATACCAGTTCCACATCCTGCATCGAGTAATTTCTTCCCTGTGAGTGGTTCCTTTAACAACGTTGAGCAGATCATTCTGGTCGTCTCATGCGTACCCGTTCCGAAGGCGAGGTGTGCGTCAATCTCAATGGTGATAGGTGAGGGGTGATGGGGGAGGGCTGTTGGCAGATGGCGACCGTCATGGATCACTATTTTGCCCCCGTCAATGACGATGGGCTCAAAGCCCTCTTGTTCCCATTGCTCGTTCCAGTCTTTATCCTCAACCTCTACAACATTATATAATATACGGGTGCCTTCTATAGGGAAAAATTGTAGAGTCTGGTCAAGTGCGTCTTTGTCGAAGAGTGCTTGCTGCACATAGCCTTTCAGTCCCTCCTCTGTTTCCTCAAAGGTCTCGAAGCCCACCTCACCTGCTATTGCCGCCAAGATGTCACGGGCATCCTGTGTGACTGGTTGAATCTTAAAAATAACCTCGTAATACTTCATCGTATGTTAAAAATTTAGTGCAAAATTACAAAAATTAGGGAAAAACCTACCTCAGTTTAGGGTTTTTCCCTAATTTTGCAATGAAATTCATTGTATTTTTGCAACGTGAAACTATAAAAAGATGGAAATGAAGATGAAAAAGTTAGTTCTACTCTCAGTCCTCTTAGGAGCCATGCCCATCACTATGATGGCACAGGACGACGACCTCTACTTCGTACCGACGAAGGAGAACGTGGCTAAGGATGCAGAGAAGTATGGGATGCCTATCAATACTTATTATGCAGGCAGTACACGTAGCGCTGACGAATATAACCGCCGTGCGTGGAGCCGTGTAGCCCCTATTGATTCTGCGGGCAATGATATTATAAACTTCTCTGCAGAGCGTGGTGTCTATCCAGACTCTGCCTATAGCGATGCTACTGATTATGAGTATACTCGCAGGATGAGTCGTTTCGACGACTATTCCCCCAGTGTGGCTTATTGGGAGGGTTATCGTGACGGGCGTTGGATGTCTCCGTGGTATTACAACAGTTATTACAGTTGGTACGATCCTTGGTATTATGATCCTTGGTACTATGGTGGCTACTATGGGTATTATGGATGGTATTCACCTTATTATACAGGTTGGTATTCTCCTTGGCGCTATCGTTATGGCTACTGGGGTGGCTATTATGGTCCTCGCTACTATACCACATACAGGGGAACCGGTGCCCATTGGAGTCGTGCAGGTGTCTCCCACCATAAGTATTCTACGACCAACCATCGTTATAATAATACAGGTACTTCTCGCAGTTATGGTACTCGCAATTATAGTAACAACAATAGCCTTGGCGGTTACCGTTCCAATAGTTCCACTCATAGCAGTAGCGGCGGCTCCTTCGGTGGAGGCAACCGTGGTGGCAGCGTCGGAGGCGGTGGCGGTCGCTCAACAGGTGGCGGACACAGTTATGGCGGGCGCAGATGATGAAATATTAATATTTAATATTTAATGTTTAATGTAGATAAGGTATGAAGAAGATATATTCAATGGCTGCAATGGCAATGGTTGCCATGCAACTGCAGGCACAGCCTGCCACGCAAGACACGTATGTTGGGGCTTCTTTGGCAACAGAGGACCTGAATGGAACTGCTCGCTATGTGGGTATGGGTGGTGCGATGGATGCCTTGGGCGCAGACATCTCGACGATGGGTTCCAACCCCGCAGGTATTGGACTGTTCCGAAAAGGGCAAGTCTCTGCCTCTTTGAGTGTCAACTCACAGGAGGATGGCAAGTCTTTCCAGGATGGGAGTAAGACACATGTTTCTTTCGACCAGATTGGTATCGTGTTCGCCTCTCAATCCGGCAAGACCAGTTTCCTCAACTTTGGTTTCAATTATCATAAGAGTCGTAATTTCAACCATGTGCTCTCCGCAGCGAATGCTTTGAGAGGCTCTTCACAGAGTTCACAGTCTGTTATCAAGGATGGTGCAGGACTGTTTAACACCTACGCATGGTCTCAATTAGATGATCTCTATTATTGGAATATGCTTTACGATAGTGAGACGGACATGATTTATAGTTATGAGGGGAATAATTATGAGTTTGATCGTGCTAATACAGGCTATATTGGAGAATATGACTTTAACATTAGCGGTAATATCAAGAATCGCCTTTATCTTGGTTTGACCATTGGTGTACATAATGTCAATTACAAAAACTATAGTGAATATTATGAGACACTTAATAGTGATTATGTAACTGACGTGTTGATTTCCGATAATCACAAGATATCCGGTTATGGCTATAACGTCAAGGCTGGTTTGATTTTCCGTCCTATTGAGGAGTCTCCTTTCCGCATTGGTGTGTCTGTAGCCACTCCTACTTTCTATAGTCTGACAACAGAGAACTATACGACTATTGGTACTAATGTAGACCGCTCTTCTGCCAAGGAGGACTTCCGTTTCAATACCCCTTGGAAGTTTGGACTGAGTCTTGGACATACTGTTGGTAGTAATCTCGCCCTTGGCGCAGTTTATGAGTATGCCGACTATGGTTCATGCGATATGCGCACTATTGACGGAGAGTATTATGATTATTGGAATGACAGTTATTATACCCAGAGTTCCAGTGACAATGTGATGGAACGTCATACTGAGAACACCTTGAAAGGCGTTTCTACCTTGAAACTCGGTGCTGAGTTCAAGCCTGATAAGAACATCGCACTCCGCATCGGTTATAACTATGTGTCTCCGATGTATCAGGAAAATGGTGTTCGTGACCAGACTTTGCAGTCGCCAGGTGTCTACTATGCTTCCACGACGCATTATATCAACTGGAAGGACACTCACCGTATCACTGCTGGTGTAGGTTTCTCATTCGACAAGTTCCGTCTCGACCTCGCTTATCAGTACAGCATGCGTAAGGGTGACTTCTATCCCTTCATGCCAAATCTGTCAACGAGTTATGTGGATGACAACGGACAAACATTCAGCCTTACCAACCACTGTGATGCTGTCAGCGTGAAGGATAACCGTCATCAGATTCAGGCATCGCTGGTCTATTCTTTCTGATAATATTAGTAAAACATTATCAGATAGCGTCCTGCTAAGTGCAATATCTTAGCAGGATGCTTTTTACTATATTTCGTGTATCTCAGAAATACTTAAATAAATTTGGTTTTCTCCCCACTAATTACTAACTTTGCAAACTGGAAAATTAAACTGAACGAGATATGAAGAAACTATTATTGGGAGATGAGGCGATTGCTCAGGGTGCCTTGGACGCAGGACTGAGTGGCGTCTATGCCTATCCGGGAACTCCCTCAACAGAGATTACAGAGTATATCCAAATGTCACCATTGGCTAAAGAGCGTGGTGTACATAGTCGTTGGTCAACGAATGAAAAGACGGCGATGGAGGCAGCACTGGGTATGTCATATATGGGAAAGCGTGCATTGGTTTGTATGAAGCACGTAGGTCTGAACGTATGTGCTGACCCGTTTGTCAACTCTGGTATGACAGGTACCAATGGCGGACTCGTTGTATTGGTAGCAGACGACCCATCAATGCATTCCTCACAGGATGAACAGGATTCCCGTTTCTATGGTAAGTTCGCCATGGTGCCGACATTGGAGCCCAGCAGTCAGCAAGAGGCATACGACATGATTCAGGAGGCTTTCGACCTGTCGGAGCAGTTACACCTGCCCATCCTGATGCGTGTCACCACCCGCATGGCACATTCCCGTGCCGTGGTCGAGATTGTTGATGTGCCACGTCAACAGAACGAACTCAATTACGACGCACAGGCTTCCAGTTGGGTATTACTGCCTGCCTTTGCCCGTAAACGTAATGATATCGTGACGGCGCAGCAGCCCTTGTTGGAGCAGATGTCGGTAGACAGCAAGTATAATGAATATATCGATGCGGATGACCGTGAGTTGGGAGTGATTGCCAGTGGTATCGCCTATAACTACCTGATGGAGTGTTTCCCCAACGGATGTCCGTTCCCTGTACTGAAGATCTCGCAGTATCCTATTCCCAAGAAACAGATCCGTCGCCTGACTGACGATTGCGAGTTCGTACTCATTGCCGAGGAGGGACAGCCGTTTATCGAGGATCAAGTACGTGGTGTGATGCCTGGCAATGCTGTTATCAAAGGTCGTCTGACTGGTGAACTGCCTCGTACGGGTGAGTTGAATCCCGATCTGATTAAAAAGGCATTAGGTATGGAGATAGGCGAGAACTATGCTCCGTGTGAGGATGTGGCTCCACGTCCTCCCGCACTCTGTCAGGGGTGTGGACATCGTGATGTGTATACGGCGTTGAATCAGGTGTTGCTCGATTATCCCAATGCCCGTGTGTTTGGTGATATCGGTTGCTATACCTTAGGCTTCCTGCCTCCCTATAAGGCGATCCACTCATGTGTGGATATGGGTGCCTCTATTACCATGGCAAAGGGAGCCTCCGACGCAGGTCAGTGGCCTGCCGTCGCTATCATAGGTGACTCCACATTTACGCACTCTGGTATGACGGGTTTGTTAGATGCTATCAACGAGAATGCCGATATTACCGTGATTATCAGTGACAACCTGACGACAGCGATGACGGGTGGACAGGACTCTGCTGGAACGAATAAGTTTGAGGCTATCTGCCGTGGATTAGGTTTGGATGACGATCATTTGAAAGTTGTTTTTCCGCTGCCCAAGAACATGAAAGAGATTACGAAAACCATCCGTGAGGAAATTAACTACCACGGAGTCAGTGTCATCATCCCACGTCGTGAGTGTATGCAGACATTACAGAGACATTTAAAGCAAAAGAAAGCACAGGAGGCAAAGAAATGAAGACAGATATTATATTATGTGGAGTAGGGGGACAGGGTATCCTCTCTATCGCAACGATTATCGGTGAGGCTGCTATGAACGAGAACCTGTATATCAAACAGGCTGAGGTGCATGGTATGTCACAGCGTGGAGGTGACGTGCAGTCGAATCTCCGCATATCCAGTAACCATATTGCCAGTGATCTGATACCTAAAGGCGGTGCCGATGTGATTATCTCGATGGAGCCGATGGAGGCATTGCGTTATCTGCCTTTCCTCTCAAAAGAGGGATGGATCATCACGTCAAGCACTCCTTTTGTGAATATTCCCAATTATCCTGATATTGAGAAGATAAAGGCAGACCTTTCAGCACTCAAGAATGTCATTATGCTCGATATTGAGCAGGCAGCGAAGGACAATGGGGTACCTCGTTCTGCGAACGTCATCCTGTTGGGTGCCGCCCAGAAAGCGTTAGGTATTGAGTATGAGAAAATAGAGGACGCTATCCGTCGAGTGTTTGGTCGTAAAGGTGAGGCTATCGTTGAGGCGAACATCAAGGCACTTGCCATAGGAAAACAGGCTCAGAAATAATGGAGACACCAATCAAGAAAGAGATCGTCGACCAGTTGGTCGCTGAGTTAGGCATCAAGGATTTTGCCAAGGCTACTATTCGTGAGGTGAAGCAGGTGGCTGCGAAAGCAGAACAGGTTTCAGGTGTGGAGTTTATCAAGATGGAGATGGGCATTCCCGGACTGCCTGCCGCTCAGGTGGGTGTCGATGCCCAGATCAAGGCTTTACAAGATGGTATTGCCCATAGTTATCCCGATATTCAAGGTGCTCCTTCATTGAAACAGGAGGCATCCCGTTTCATTAAAGCGTTTATAGGACTGGATGTCGCTCCAGAGGGTTGTGTTCCTGTCAGTGGCTCGATGCAAGGTACTTTTGCCTCCTTCCTGACCTGTTCACAGGCTGACAAGCAGAAGGATACCGTGCTCTTCATCGACCCTGGCTTCCCCGTACAGAAGATGCAGTTACAGGTACAAGGCGTGAAGTATGAGACCTTTGATGTCTATGACTTCCGTGGTGAGAAATTAGGACCAAAGTTGGAGAGTTATCTGAAGAATGGAAATATCTGTGCGATTGTCTATTCCAATCCGAATAATCCCGCATGGATATGTCTGAATGAGGACGAGTTACACACCATCGGTGAACTCGCCACAAGATATGACACGATAGTGATGGAGGACCTTGCCTATTTTGCTATGGATTTCCGTAAGGATCTGAGTGTGCCTTTCCAACCACCTTACCAGCCAACGGTAGGACGTTATACGGATAATTATATCCTGTTGATTAGTGGTTCTAAGGCATTCAGTTATGCAGGTGAGCGTATTGGTGTGACGTGCATCTCCAATAAGTTGTTCCATCGCCATTATCCAGACTTGGCGGCACGCTATGAGGGACTGCCCTTTGGACTGGTGTTCTCAACCCGTATGCTGTATGCCCTCTCCTCTGGTACGAGTCATTCCGCTCAGTTTGCCTTGGCGGCGATGCTGAAGGCGGCAAGTGATGGCACCTATGATTTCCGTAAGGAGGTGAGTGTCTATGGTGAGCGTGCCCGTAAGTTGAAGGATATTTTCTGCCGTTACGGTTTCCATATTGTCTACGACAAAGACCTTGACGAGCCTGTTGCTGACGGATTCTATTTCACCATTGGCTACAAGGGAATGACGAGTGGGGAACTGGCCAAGGAACTGATGTACTATGGGGTGAGTGCAATCTGTTTAATTACTACAGGCTCCCATCAGGAGGGACTGCGAGTATGTACCTCTTTCATAGAGGATCATCAGTATGCGCAGTTAGAAGAACGGATGAAAATTTGGAAAGTTAATCACGAAGGATAAAAAGAAAGGGGAACCGATTTGGTTCCCCTTCTTGTTATTCACTCATATCAACGGGTTGGAACTTGAATTCCGTCGTCGTCAGATATCGCATATCATACTTGCCTTTTGCCTTGACAGTGTATTCCTTACGCATCTTAATGAATTTCTTTTCAGCCTCTTTGCGGGTCAGTGCGAACATCACCACGCAGACACGGTTAGGCTGTTGCATATTATTGGCAAGGAAATCCTTCAACTGATAGGAATAGTGTTGGCGTCCAAGCAGGAAATTTGTTTTGGAATCATACCATGCACCCTCGATTTCCTGTACATCTGTCATATAGATGATAGAGTCCTGAAATGACGCAGAGAAACCGAACATAAACATTTTCGGTGCTTTCATACGCTTTGCCTGCATCTCAGTGGGCATAGCCACTGCTAAGAGCAGGGTGAATAGAATATACTTTAAAAATTTCATTGTCCTAAATATGCTTTTAACATCTTGTTCTTAGTGTTACTACGAAGCCGGCGGATAGCCTTTTCCTTGATCTGGCGGACACGCTCACGGGTCAGTCCGTATTTTGTACCAATCTCCTCTAAGGTCATCTCTGGCTGATTGATACCAAAGAAAGCCTCAATCACCTTACGCTCACGGTCGTTAAGCATCAGTAAGGCGTTCTTGATTTCTGCCCGAAGTGACTCCATTACCAACTGGCGGTCTGCCATGGGGGCATCATCATTGACCAGAACGTCTAACAGGCTATTGTCCTCCCCATCCACAAAGGGAGCGTCTACCGATACATGGTGCCCTCCCACATGCAAGGCATCGTCAATCTTCTCCTCTGGCAAATCAATCTTCTCGGCAAGTTCCTCTGTAGATGGACGACGCTCGTTTTCCTGCTCGAAACGGTTTGCCTCACGATTAATTTTATTGACAGCACCCACCTGATTGAGTGGTAAGCGAACGATGCGGCTCTGTTCGGCAATTGCTTGTAGGATACTTTGGCGAATCCACCATACAGCATAGGAGATAAACTTGAAACCACGGGTCTCGTCAAACTTCTCTGCCGCCTTGATGAGTCCGAGGTTTCCCTCGTTGATAAGGTCTGACAGTGAGAGTCCTTGGTTCTGATATTGCTTCGCCACAGAGACAACAAAACGGAGGTTAGCCTTCGTTAGGCGTTCCAATGCCTTGCGATCACCTTTCCTGATACGTTGGGCAAGTTCTACTTCCTCATCCGTAGAAAGGAGTTCCTCTTTACCAATTTCCTGTAAATACTTATCAAGAGATTCACTCTCCCGATTAGTGATGGATTTCGTGATTTTTAGTTGTCTCATTTAGTATTTTTTATAAGCCGGATGCAAAAGTAAGGTATTTTTTCGGAATCACCAAAAGAATACCTTACTTTTTTAAAGTCAGAATGTCAAATATTACTCATTCTGCAAATAGACCACGAAACCGCCACGCTTGCCTGTGGGATAAAGTCCTTTAATGACAAGCATCTGGTCTTTGGCATCCTTGACAGCCTGCTGCAAGTCATCGAAAGAACGCATCGGCTGGTCGTTGACAACCTGGATGATAAAGCCTTTTGGTACACCTGCTTCTTTCATCTTGCCACCATTGACCTTCAAGACCTCAAGACCATAACTTATTTCGAGTTGTTTCTTCTGAGAGTCTGTAACAGGACGTACGTCAATACCGAGAATATCCACATCGGCGTTCTTCACAACCTTCGTAGTGCCCTGCTCATTCTTGAGGGTGAGGGTAGCGGTCTTCTCCTTTTTATTGCGTAGATAGGTTACGGTAACCTTGTCGCCAGGACGCTTCTGAGCCATGATACCCTGCAACTCTCCAAACTTCTTCACCTTCTGTCCGTCAATGGCAGTAATGACATCGCCCTTCTGCAAGCCAGCGGTAGCAGCGGCACCGTCCTCTACAACTTCGGCGATATAGATACCCTCCATGGTGCCGAGGTCTACCTCGTTGCCCTTCTCTTTCTCTACATCGACATAGTTGCTGACGTCAGAACCTTTGATGCCAATCATCGCACGCTGTACGGTACCATATTTCTTGATGTCCTCTACCACCTTATTCATAATAGCGGTAGGAATAGCGAAACCATAACCGATGTTGGAGCCAGTCTGTGAATATATCATGGCATTGATGCCGATCAGTTCACCACGGGTGTTTACTAATGCGCCACCAGAGTTACCTTGGTTGATGGCGGCATCGGTCTGGATCATGGAGGCGACACCTTCACCCATCTGACGAGCCTTGGCGCTGACGATACCGGCAGTTACGGTGTTGTTCAATCCGAGCGGATTTCCCACGGCAAGCACCCATTCGCCAACCTTTACATTATCACTATTAGCGATGACAATGGCAGGCAGGTTCTTAGCGTCAATTTTAATGAGGGCGAGGTCTGTCGTCTTGTCAGCACCAATGATACGTGCGGAATACTCTTTGGAGTTCTCATTGAGGGTGACAGTCAACTCATCGGCACCGTCCACTACATGATTGTTGGTAACGATATAACCATCAGCAGAGATAATCACACCACTACCGGCAGCGGCACGCTTTGGAGTCTGTACCTGACGCTTGCGTGTACCATTATTATTACCCTGTCCACGTCCGAAGAAACCACCGAAGGGGTCGGAGAAGAAATCCTCAAAGGGATCGCTGTACTCCACTGTCTGTGTCTTGGAATTGATGACCGACTTGATGTAAACGACTGAAGGCAGCGACTTCTCCGCTGCGTAAGTCAGGTCTACGGGTTGTCCCGGTGCGGCGGCAGGAGCAGCCTGTGTCTTGTTGCATGATGCCGCAGAAAAAGCGATTACTACTAAGTAAATCGCAGGAATAAAACTCTTTACAATCTTTTTCATTTGTCTATTCAGTTAAATGTTTATATTCATTGTTTACGAAATCGAGTGCAAATATAGACGCAAAAATTGGTAAACTGCCAAATTGTCGTTTCTTTTTGTCGCAATTTAACAATTCAATCGCCTTGCTTAACGGCTGTTTGAATTTAACGCTCGAAAGTTGAAATACTGATAAAATTAACGGAACCATAAGTAAATGATTCCGTATTTTTAATTATCTGTGATTTCCCCTCTGATACTTTGTCGCATAAGTTCCCGTACTTGCTCAGGATCTTTGTAATGGGATTGTAAGAACATCAGTTTGGTGACGGCACTCTCAACAGTAGCGTCGTAGCCGCTGATGACACCAGCCTCTTTCAGTTGGTAGCCCGTGTCATAGCGTCCCATCTCTACCGTTCCCTGCATGCATTGGCTGATATTGATGACCACCTTCCCGTTTTTGGTCGCCTCCTTCAATGCATGTAACACCCAAGGGCGCTGTGGCGCATTACCGCTTCCAAAGGTACGCATCACGATACTTTTCAAATTCGGTGTAGCGATGATATGGCGTACAAAGTCCTCACGAATACCAGGGAAAAGGGAGAATATAATCACATTGTTATCTAAGCGAAAGTGAGGCTTCATAGGTTTGTCCCAATCGGGCTTCAGCATGCGCTCCGTATGGTAGGTGATGTTCACACCGGCATCAACTAAGTGAGGATAGTTGAACGACTCGAAGGCATTAAACTCCTCGGCACTTTGTTTTGTCGTACGATTGCCACGCAGCAGATGTCCGTTGAAATAAATGCCTACCTCTGGTACACGGGCATGTCCCATCTCATCCTTGGCGGCTGCAATCTCTATTGAGGTGATGAGGTTCTCCTTGCCATCAGTCCGCAACTGTCCGATAGGCAGTTGCGAACCAGTAAAGATGACAGGTTTTGTGAGATTCTCTAACATATAGGAGAGTGCCGAGGCAGTATAAGCCATGGTGTCCGTGCCATGTAAGACTACAAATCCATCGTAGTCGTTATAATGGTCGGCTATGATATGGCTCAACTCCGTCCATCTTGCTGGTGTCATGTCACTGGAATCGATGGGCGGATCGAACTGAAGGGTGTTGATTTCCAAGTCAAATGCATTCAGTTCGGGTACGTTCACCAACAGATGCTCGAAATTAAAAGGCTCCAAAGCACCTGTCTTGGGATTGCGATTCATTCCTATCGTTCCTCCCGTATAGATCAGTAATACTTTCCCCAGCATCTTAACGAAGAGTTATAAGGCAATCTGTAGCATCACGAAAGAGTAGGGAGCCAGTTCAAGGTTCGTTTTCTTTTGTATCTTGATGGTCTCCGTCTTTGGTGCGACAGGTTGTTGGTCGAAATTGTTCTCAGCATCAGGCTGACCGGTCAGCGTTGTCTTTATGGCGGTCTTCACACCCTTGAAACGAGAGAGGTCAATCTCAGCAGTCTTATGGTCAGCACTGGCGTTACATACTTTGACGAACAACTGGCGTGTCTTCGTATTCAGAACGACAGACTGCTCCTGCAGGTTGGTGGCATCCTTGATCTTCACACAGTCGCCATAGTAGTAGTTACCGCTCGACAGTCCAAACATCTGCTGCACATAATAACTGCATGTCAGGTACGGACGCTCATTGTCGAAGTAAATCATGTCAGGATTCCAGTTAGTGGCGTTCTTGCGGGCGAAGAGGGGAGCGTAGGAAGTCATGCAGACGACATCACCGTTGCGCTCCACATGCAACAGGTATAGCGCCTCGGCAAGTGCGTCGATGAGTTTCTTATCCTTAGAGGCATACTCTCCAAGATAAACTTTCGTCTTGATATCACGAGGATACTTGTCATATTGGCGACTTTCCAGGAAATATTTGTTGGGCTCATAATAGTGCTCATCAATAATCGGCATCTGCAACTCATTGGCAAGTTTCCAGCCAGCCTCGTAGTCAGGATTGCCGGGATGTGAGCCTGGTCCCGCTGTTCCCACAATGATAATTTCCGGGTGAGCCTTCGTGACCTTCTCGTACATATACTTGAAACGCTCAGCGAAATCTGGTGTGATTTTCTCCTCGTTACCGATACCGAGATACTTCAGACCGAAGGGTTTAGGATGACCTGCCTCAGCACGTACACGCCCCCATTTGGTATTGGCATCACCGTTAGCCCACTCAATAAGGTCGAGTGCCTCTTGTACCCACTCGTCCATCTCCGACATGGGGCACACGTCCTGAGCCTGATGGGGCCACATCTCCCAACCGCCATTAGCACCCTGACAACTCACACCACAGGGAAGGATAGGCAGTGGCTCCATGTTCAAGTCCTCACAGAACTGGAAATACTCGAAGTAGCCTAACCCCATACTTTGATGATAGCCCCATGTGTTTTTGAGTTGGCGACGCTGCTCCTTTGGTCCCACGGTGGTCTTCCAGCGGTAAGTGTTCCAAAAACCGTCACCTCCACCATGTACTACACAACCTCCGGGGAAACGCATGAATTTAGGATGTAGAGCGGCAAGTGCCTCTGCAAGATCCTTGCGGAGACCATGTCCTTTATAGGTGTCCTCTGGCATCAGTGAGATCATGTCAATATCAATACTGCCTGTCTGGAGGACAAGAATTTGCAAGGAAGCGTTCTGTACCGTTTCAGATGGAGTCAACTGCGCTTCGTATTTCTTCCAGTTGGTGGCGTCGGCAGTGATGGTTGCCTCTGCAAGCAGTTTAGGATCCTTGCCCCATCCTTGTGGTTGCACCAATGCGATGCGTACCTGTTTTGCCTCTCCCTTCACGTTGCGAAGGAATACAGAAAAGTCATATTTAGAACCTGTCTTCACGGAGATGCCGTCAAAGCCATTGTTTTGCATTCCGAAGCCCTTCCATCCTCTATAATCATAATATTCCTTTACACGTTCGATGTTCAAGCGCATATAGGTGGGGTTGTTAGGGTGGATAGGGCTATCCATGCGTGTCTCGGTATAGCCTAACGAGTGTCCTGGACGAATCATCTGCCAACCTGTTCCAGGTCCCCAGCCGTCACGTTCCGTCTGATTAAACTCAAAGGAGCCGTTTTGTATCAGTTCGGCGTACAGTCCACCATCAGCGGCACTACTGATGTCCTCGAAGAAAATGCCAATCAGTTCGTCACTAATTGCTTTACCACCAGCAGGTGGGTTCATGGCTTTCTGGGCATTAGTGCCCAATACTGCTGTAAACAAGAAAGCCCCTAAAATAAGTCTTTTGTTCATTCTTAATTCGTTACTTAGTAATAATGCCACAAAGGTACGCATTTTTTCTATACGTCCGTCATCGTTTACGTTAATTTTTCTTCAATTTTAGGAGTATTGTGAGGGAAAGACGAAATAAATTCCTATATTTGCAAAGATTTTGTGAAAACAATTACTAAAACAATAAAAATAACTATGAAACAATTCAACGACAAGAACTTCGTCTTGGATAACGAAGTAGCACAGGACCTGTTCCACAATCATGCGGCTAAAATGCCTATCATCGACTACCACTGTCACCTGATTCCTGAGATGGTGGCTAACGACCATCGCTTTAAGAGCATTACAGAACTTTGGCTGGGTGGCGACCATTACAAATGGCGTGCCATGCGCACCAATGGTATTGATGAGAGGTATTGCACAGGCAAGGACACCTCCGACTGGGAAAAGTTCGAGAAGTGGGCAGAGACTGTTCCCTATACTCTTCGTAACCCGTTGTATCACTGGACGCACCTGGAGTTGAAGACCGCCTTCGGTATCGAGAAACTGCTCTCACCCAAGACGGCTCGTGAGATTTTCGATGAGTGTAACGAGAAGTTGAAACAGCCTGAGTTCTCCGCTCGTGGTCTGATGAAGCATTATAATGTGGAGTGTGTCTGCACGACGGACGACCCTGTTGACGACCTCCATAACCATATTGAGTATGCCAAGCACAAGGCAGCCGACGATCCTATGATGATTCCCGCATGGCGTCCTGACAAGGCGATGAATATTGAGAAGCCTGAGTTTGGCGCATACGTCCATCAGTTGGAGCAGGTGAGTGGGGTGACCATCACCAAGTTCGCCGACATGGTTGATGCCCTCCAGAAGCGTCATGACTTCTTCCAGGAGCAGGGATGTAAACTCTCCGACCATGGTATTGAGGAGTTCTATGACGAGGAGTATACCGACTCTCAGATCGAGACCATCTTCGAGAAGGCAATGCGTGGACAGCAACTCTCTAACATGGAGATTCGTCAGTATAAGAACTGCTTCCTGACCGTGATGGCTGAGATGGATGCTGACTCCGACTGGACACAGCAGTTCCACTATGGTGCCATCCGTGACAACAATACGAAGATGTACAACCAACTGGGTCCTGACACAGGTTTCGACTCTATCGGTGAGTTCAACACCGCCAAGGCGATGTCTAAGTTCCTCAATAAGTTGAACATGGAGGATAAACTCACGCGTACCATATTATATACATTGAACCCATGTGCCAATGAGGTGATTGCCACCATGCTGGGTAACTTCCAGGGTGGTGAGCCAGGCAAGATCCAGTTTGGCTCCGGTTGGTGGTTCAACGACCAGAAGGACGGTATGGAGCGCCAGATGAATGCTCTCTCCGTACTGGGCTTGCTGAGCCGCTTCGTAGGCATGCTGACTGACTCCCGCTCATTCCTCAGTTACCCACGTCATGAGTATTTCCGCCGCATCCTCTGTAACATCCTCGGTAATGATGTTGAGAAAGGCTTGCTGCCTGACGATCGTGAGTTA
>FLNX01003123.1_pt1 | contig 31546 bp, 23 predicted proteins | sample 1140341 | NCBI WGS metagenome assembly FLNX01 (sample SAMEA3878208, study PRJEB12797) | bioreactor metagenome | biome: Moose rumen | place: Sweden | collected 2011-10 | reverse complement strand
ATCTTCAAGACACTACAGTAGGTTAGTGTAGGTTTGTGCAGGTTTAAAACAAACCTACATGCACTTAACACTCTGTACATCAGTTACTTAACTGCATTTTGTGTAGGTTTGCCGAATTTTCATGCCAATAGGAAGTTATTATAAAAAAGAGTTTTCGTGTTGTTTTATCTATGAAACGATTCTATTAACAAAAATTCCACCTAAACTGGTTCATAACCAAAATTTAGGTGGAATTATCCCAAAGTGATTTCTATAAATGATTAATCGTCATCATCCCAGAAACTCCCGCTGTTGGAGCGGAACGTTCCGTTGTATTCTTCGTTGCTGACAGTACCTGTGGCGGTGTTTCCTTCTGTCGTGATAGAACCGGCCATCAGCTGCTGAACCTCTATCTTTACCACATTCGTGAGTGGCTGCATATATGTCTTTTTCATTGTTTGTCCTCCTATTGTTTACTTCACTACTACTTTTCTTCCATTCACGATATAGATGCCCTTGTGTGTCTGCGACACCTTCTGCCCGTTCAGGTTATACACGTCCTTCGTGTTCTCCAACATTTGCACGGCTCCGATGCCCGTAGGCATCTCCTCCTCGCTGAACACAATGGTCGGGCGAGCACCATTAGGAGCCTCTGAAACACCTGTGAAGTAAGCGCGGTAGCCCAGAATATTCGAGTTCTCGCCGCCCTTCTGGATGGTAGCATTGCCGGTTACTCCATATTTGCCCTCCATGTCAACAGGGGCGTAAGTGCCTTGGAAGGTGGCACCGTTCTTGGTTATTTTACTTGCGCTTGTACCATAAATGCTGGTTGTTTCAATAAGAACTCCTTCCTCATGAATGTTTGCGGTTTCTACGTACACCAAGTAAGGTGTTTGAGCACCAAGATAAGACGCTTTTTCAAAGGTCAAAACGCCATCAGCGTAGCCTGATAAAGCATAGGCTTTCCATCCATTACCAAAAATGCTATTCATATAATTAGTCGCAGAGAATGGTACACAAAATGTGTTCCATCCATCACATGCCGTATATTTAAGAAGAATTTTCTTTGTACCAGAGTAAGAGGATGTCCATGTTGTTTTCTCGTATTCATTAAGAATAACGTCTGCAGCATCAGGATCTACAGCTGTTGCGCTTACAGAAATTGTGACAGGCAAACCACCTTCGAATGTGGGCGTTACAGTGATTGTTGCATTCCGATCACCGAGTCTTTCCGTGCTATGATTGAAGGTGACGTTGAATGTCTGAGGGCTACCATTCTCAATATCAGTCAAGGTGGTGGGGCTTACTGAAAACTCCTCACTATTATCAGATGATATATTTACGGTCATCTGACCAACACCCTTATTGGAAACAGAAAAACCAAAAGTGCTACTACCTGTAACGTTGCCAAAAGCATAAGTGGTTGGAGAGACTGATAAGACAGGCATAATAGGAGCATCTTTCAATATTATAGATTGGATGTACACATAGGTAAATTCAAACTGAATATAATAGGTTCCAATTATGCTATTGGCATCCACCTCTAATTCAACCCAGTTTGAATTACTTGTAATATCATTGATTCCATATTCCTTAAGTGTGGTCCAGCTTGTTTTGTCCGTCGAATAATTGACCTTAATAATCGGTAATGAAGAACTGAGTGAAGAAGATCTTTTCGCCACGATTTTGATGGTTTGTCCAGCTGTTATAGAAATCATATTTTTTGAGGTGTAAGTTTTAGGAGAATATGATCCTCCACCATCATACAACTCACCATTTGTATTAGGAGTATTTGTTGTTCCTGTACTATTCTTGTATTCCCATCCCTCATCGACGGAACCATTAAATATCACTGTATCTGCCAGTGCGAGATTCCCACCCCCGAAGACGAGTAAGGCGACGAGCATAAGTTTGGAAAGGGCGCACCTTTCCCATAAAGTTGTCCTTTTATTCATAATCATTGTAATTTAAAATTGTTCAAAAAGAAGAGATGATCTCTTGAAATTATATTTATTGTAACGTAATTTAAAATTGCGGGTGCAGAGTTACGAAATGAATTTCAGATAACAAAGCGAATTACCCATAAAATTGTATATTTTTTCATAAAAGGAGGGCGTGCCAAATTCCAGTCTACGTAAAGCCATATTTGATTGACACACTCTCCGATACAGAATATTTGTTTTGAGAGAGCTATTGATTATTCATCCTCTTCTTCGTCCCAAACGCTGTAACCGCGATTAGAGCAGAAGCCTCCGCTATAGCCTTCTTCCGTTGTGGTGACATCCACTTCGGCCGTCGTGCTGTCCGTTTGTTCCAATATAGATGCTGCTATCATCTCTTGTGTGTTCACTGTGACGATGCACACACAGGGAATCATATATATCTTTTTCATATTCGTATCTGCTTTAGTTATTTCACAATTACCTTTTTACCATTCACGATATAGATGCCCTTGGGCAGCTGTCCGCTGACCACCTTGCCGTTCAGCGTCTCCACTTTGCGGCCCATCATATCATAGACGGCAGCATTGTTCTCCATCATCTGCACAGCGCCAATCAGCGTGGGAGCGTCGTTCTCGTCGATCACGATAGAGAGCTTGGCAGGGTCTACTGACTCTGCAAACTCGAAGTAAGCGCGATAGGCCTTGATGCTGGCCGACGAGTTGCCATTCATGATGCGTCCTTCAGGAGTCAGACCATACTTGCCATCCATGCCTGGAGCAGCAATGGGAGCGAAGGTTCCCTTGAAGGTGGCATCGCCCGTGGTCTGGTTGATGTTGGTATGTCCCCAGTTATAGCTGCCTGCCGACACGTTCTGCAGATAGACACCTTCGGGATGCGATTCGGCGTTGGGTGCATAGACCAGGAAGGGAGTCGTAGTGGCCATATAGGTAGTGCTCTCGAACGTCAGTTTGCCGTTGTCATAGCTGTTGATGGCGTATGCCGTCCATCCTTCACCGAAGATGGTGTTCATGTATGCAGGAGAGCTGCTGAGCGAGAAGGGCATCACGATGGTGTTCCAACCCTTATTAGCCGTGTATATTACCTTAACCACACTGTTATTGCTGATTACAGGATTCACATCGGAGTTCTCATCGAACACGTATGGAGTTTCGGTGATTGTCACAGCCACGGGGTCTGTCTCCAATGTACCGATGTTCTCGCCAATCACCTGGATATATACGTTGCCGCTGAAGGTCTCGGTGGGCAGATATTCAAGCGTGACGGTCACGTCGCGGTTGCCACCGATGGCGATGCCAGTCTGCTCGGCCACCTTCTCTTCGCCAAAGTAAAGCTCTGCGGTAACGGTCTCGTCAGAGCCGCCCAACTCCATCACCACGACAGAGGCTGTGTACGTGCCGTAGGCTGTTCCTGTAGCAGGAATGGTGGCTGTGCCTAATATCGTCTCATGGCTAACGGGGGCAATAGCCCAGCCCGTCATATTGTCGATACCAGCTTGGCTTGCAGTAAACTGAACCCAATAGTATCCCGTTGTGGGAGCAACGATAGAGTAGGTGCCGTCTGCGCTGTAAGTCACAGGCTCTGACCAATTAACACGGTCTGTAGAATAGCTGGCTGTAACAATGTTTGAACTATATTTACCTGCAATCTTCACATCGAAGCCCAGAGCTTCGCCTTCCTCGGCATAGAGGCGCGGGGTGCGCAAAACATGGTTGGAGTTATATCCCGGACTGGCATAACCACTGAGGCCGGACACATAGTTCAGCCAAGAGTCGTTTTCATTATACCACGTGGAAGGGATGCCATTAGAAAAGTCTTCCCAAACAGCGGCATTGGCAGCAGTAGCCGTCACAGCAATAGTCTTAGCATCTGCTGCATCATAGCTTGGCGTAACTGTAATATTGGCTGTCTTATCGCCAAGATTCGCAGCATCATAGTTGAAGGTCACATCAAAAGTCTTCGACTCGCCTTCGCCAATACCCGTCAGTTCTGTTGCCGAAACGGTGAAGTCTGTGGTGTTATCGTTGGCGATGGTCACATCCATTGAGCCAACACCTGTGTTCGTCACGGTAACTGTCTTAGTATCAACGGTACGAGCAGAACCGAAAGCAATGATGTTAGGAGATACTATCAATTTCGGATTCGTCTGACCTGAAACATTCTCATATGTAATAGTTGTTTTTGGAACAAATCCAGACCTTGTATTTGATGTTGCATTACTAGTATAAAGCCCACGGCAGTTAGACCAATCAGACTTTCCTCTAAAATATGGATATCCTTCATTGCCGATTGAAGTACAATCTATATGAATTAAGAGATTGCCATTCCCACTATATACGAAATTTGATGTAAACTCTATATCCATTGTTTCTCCTGTTGCATTCAAAGCTCCTGAGTAAACAAGAACCGCTGAATTTGTTTTAAGATAGTCATATCCTGAAGAAGGATAAACATCGGCACTTACCTCTTCCATATAAACTGCATAAGACGCTTGACCTGTTGCAGTGGCTTTTGTTGACACTTCGTAAGTCAGCTTTGTTATGCTTTTGTTTACAACACTCTCTAATAGGTTACTTGGAATAATGTATTCTCCCTTTGCGTTAAATGAAGCTGCACCCTCTACATAAATAGGAAGGTATTTGTTTGTATTAGTAGCGCCTCCATTGACCGTGAGTTCATCTGCCCACGCAGTATTCCCCAGTCCTATTATAAGGACGGCGATGAGGCAGAACTTGCTAAGCAAGCCCTTGCCTGTTCGTAATGATTTTTTGTTCATATTATTTAATGTTTTAAATCGTTTGTTATTGTTTGTTCTATAACCATTTTTTTATTTCATCACAACCTTTTTGCCGCCAATGATGTTGATACCCTTCTGCGGAGCCTGCAGCTGCTGGCCTTTGAGGTTGAAGATGGCGTCAGAAGCAGACGGATTGACGGTGAGAGATTCGATGCCGTTGTGGCCCCAGTAAGCAGCCATGTTGAACCAAGCAGTCTCCGAACGGTTCTCTTCGCCACCGCCGCGATAGATGCTCTGCAGTCCGAGCTTGGTCCAAGTCTGGAGTTCCTCTTCGCCCTGGTTCATCCAGATCTCGTAGTTGTCGATGTCGTAGCAATCGGTGAAGTTGTAGGGAATCTCCGTCATGTCTTCGGTCAGCTTCTTGTACAGTGCCTTGGTGAAGGTAAGTTCAGAAACGATGCCATCCTTCTCGTAGTATAAGATGTAGCTGAGCTTGTCGCTTACCAGCGGGTCGCCGTCAACATCCACCAGTGGGATGTTCATTTCGGTGACGTATGTGCTGCCGTTGATGCTCGGTTGGAAGACGAGTGACGGTGTGGCAGGCACGGCAGCCTTCTCAACCAGCGGTTTCAGTGTAGCCGTAGAATATATCTCTGAGCCGATACCGCCCGTGATGCTATAGCCTGCGGGAGCGTAGAACACGCGAGTGGAGGGGGTATAGATGAACACGGTGGCGTTGAATTGGTAGGTGTACTCCATGCCCAGATACGAGAATCCGCCAAGCGAGGTGGTGGGGATGTTGAGGAACATGCCGTCGCTCAGCGTTCCCTTGACCCAGCTTTCAGGCACGCCGTTGTAGGCCAGTCCCTGCATGTAGACCTCGTCTTCGCCGTAGAAGCCCACGTTGACGTTCTGGTAGTAGGTGTCACCTCTGCTTGTGGTGAGGATGGCCACGTAGGTTTCCGTCTGCAGGTCTTCCGGTGGTGTCACTTTTTCTTCTTGAGCCAATGCAGCTGTAGCTGTCATAGCTGCCATGAAACAGAATGTAAAAAACTTCTTCATCATCTTTTTGCCTTTCTTTTTTATTGTTAATTATTTTATTTACGCGTTCTGTTATTTTAGTTTTAACTTAAACCACTTGCTGCTGTCCTTCTCGCTGGTCAGCACCACTTCCTTGGGGTTGTCGTTGCTGTCGAACGAGAGCTGGTAGGGGCTGCCTGTGCAGACAAAGTCGACGAAGGGCTGCCAGTAGCTGTAGTTGTAGAACAGGTTGGCTCCCTCGAGGGGAACGATGCTCACCGTCTGCCTTTGGTAGTCGGCCATCGTCATTTCCACGGCATATCCGATGTAGAGGTCGATGCCGCTGAAGCGCGTGTGCCATCCCAGTACCATGCGGTGAGGGTCGTTGGCGGCGCTCTCCATGTTGGCACCGAGGTAGATTTCGCGCACCTGCTCGCCGTAGCTGGCTCCTGTCGTAGCTGTACACTCAGAGATGATGTCGGCCAGTTCGCTGCACATGTCGTCGGCCACCGGTCCCGACGTGCGGTTGTAGCCGAAGAGCCACTGCCCCTTGGTCCCGGCGAAGTGCTCGGCTACCGTTGGTGATGGCAGCGTGATGTCTCCCGAAGCGGAGCGAAGCTCATCGGTGACGTTGTCGTAGAGCAGCTCGGTGGCGGTGCTTCCGTTCAGCGTAACGGGTTCGTAGAAGCGCAGTCCCTCGGGGGTGTAGACGAAGGGCACGGTCTTGATGGGCGGGGAGCCGAACTCCCCTACACTGTTGCGGGGTTGGGTGCTGGGGAAGGTCAGCAGGTTGTCGGCCATCGTGACGGCCACATCGACGCCATTCACGACGGCACGCTTGCGAGTGACGGCACTCAGGGTGCTGCTCATCTGCGCCACTTTGCCCACATAGTCGGTGGCGGCTTCGTGGAGCGGGTACATGCGCAGCAGGTTGCCGTACTTCTTTCCGCGCAGCACGACAGAGTCGGCCGAGGCAGAAATGAAGGTGAACTCATAGTCGCTCTCGTAGCCCTTGCCGTGTCCCTGCGAGGGCTGCGACCAGTAGTGCATCAGCGGGTTGTAGGTGTCGAAGGAGAGGATGACACCCGTCTCGTTGGTGATGCGATAGAGCGACGTCAGCTCTGTGCCTACAGGATAGGTGGTATTGGTGACAGGATTCCTGACAGCCTGCTCGCAGGCCACCGTTGCCTCGCCGCCCGAAAAGCGCACGGTGTAGGCTATGCCGCCCATCGATCCGTCTGACGGATAGTAGTCGATGGTCCATCCCTGCTGCTGACCTTCGAGGATGTCGTAGTAGAGGGCCTGCGCGTTGGCTGTGCGCTCGGAGGCCGACTGGTCGAACACGTTGTCAGTGTCGTTGGAGCAGGAGGTGAGGGTTGCTGCGATACAGCACACCAGACATGCGAGGAGCGAGGACACCCCCTCTAACTCCCCCTCAAGGGGGAGGAGCGAGGTACGATATATTGCTTTCATTTTTGTTTCGTTATTTCGGGATGTCGTTATTTCGATTATTCTTAGACTTCATCGAGGTTGACGCTGCCATTGACAATCTCGTCCATGCGACGCTGAATGACGGTGCGGAGGTCGTCGATGTCGATGTCCCACGTCGTCTGCATGTAGCTGCGTATCATCTGCAGCTTCTGTGCGATGATGGCTGAGCCGTTGGTGCCGGCGGTGTTCATCTTCTGCTGCCACTCGTCGGGCGTGTAGACCAGATAGAAGGCCAGCGTCTCGGCGAAGTCCTCGTTGTACTCCTTCATGGCGTAGGTGGAGATGAATCCGCGCTCCAGGGCGTAGGTCTCCGTCTTGCCCGAAGCATACCAGCTGGCCGGTTCGTAGAGTCCCTCGGAAATCTTCTGGTAGTCCGTGTCGTAGTCCTTCGTCTGCGTCAGGATATGGGTGAACTCATGGTGAATGGACTGGAAGTAGGAGTTGTTGAGGAACGAGCGCGTCAGCTTCAGTTCGTTCACGTCGAAGAGCGTAATCTTCATACCGCCCTCTGCCTGTCCCATCATGAAGCGGTTGTCGGTCTCGAAGGCCGGCGAACCCACAAACTGGAACACCTTGGGTGCGAGCTGACGGGTGAAGTCTACGCCAGCCACTTCGTCGTAGGCCTGCAGCCAGGTGTGCAGGACGATGTGTGCCAGACGGATAGAGTTGGTCAGGTCGGCGGGTGCCAGTGTATAGGTGAAATCGGTCTCCATGTCTTCCAGTCGGTACTTCAGACTGATGTTGTAGGTCTCCACGTAGTTTTTGTGGAGCCATAGGTCGAAGGCCGTCTTGGGACGCGTGGAGTCTTTCACCACCGTTTCGGCGTCGAGGTCGTCTTCACTACAGGAGGTGAGGGTTGCCAGCGTTGCTGCGGCAAAGCCACAGCACACCAGACATGCGAGGAGCGAGGACACCCCCTCTAACTCCCCCTTAAGGGGGAGGAGCGAGAATCGAGATATTGTTTTCATTTCCTCAAGGGGGAGGAGCGAGAATCGAGATATTGTTTTCATTTTTCAATTCTTTAATGTTTTCATATTTTGCGTAAATCATCTCGGGTTGGCCGTGATGCCGGCATTGATGACATATTCATGCAACTGGATGGCGCGGCGCGGGTCGTCTTTGGTCATGGTGTCGTAGACCGTGATATTGCCGTCGCCCAAGGTGCCATCAACGTTGCGGCGATAGATCTCGATGCCATAGCGCTTCACATCCTGCCAGCGCAGTCCTTCGTGCAGACAGGTGACACGGCGAGCGTGCAGCACGGCATGTATCAGGTTCTCCTGCTCACCCTCCGTGACGGTGAAGTCGGGGTTGAGCCGCTTCTTCGGCGTGGGGCTTGTGGGCGTATAGTAAGCCTTCTGGTTGCCATAAGCCGTGCGCAGCGAGGCGGCATCCACTATTCCTTGATTGGAAGTAAAGGCGTTCATCCATGCTGTGAGGTCGGCGTAGGCGTGTTCGTAGTCGCCCTTCAGCGCGTAAGCCTCGGCGCGGTCGAGGATCAGTGCGTCCGTCGTGAAGGCAGGCACAATCATTCGCGGATAGCCGATACCGTTGACGATGTCGGTGTATTCTACGTATTGCCCCATCTTCAGCATGTATATCTTGGGTGAACCACTCATCTGCCCCGCAGCGAAGTAGGTGTTCTGCGAGCCCCAGAAGCCTGTGCTCTGAATGGTCTCGGTCTGCGAAATCTTCGTGCTGTGGCAGTAGCCCTTGGCCACTGCTGTCGGGCCATAGACCCATTCCCAGTAAGAGTTGCTGGTGATGATGAGCAGATTGGCCTTGTCGGAAGCGTTGATAAACGTGTTGTAGCTGGCACTGCCCAGTGCGATGCTGCCCAGCGTCTTCCAGTCGCGCAGCATGTCGGCGGGCTGAGAGGTCAGCACGCGGGTGGCATATTCGATGCAACGGTCGAGATTGGAGCCGTCGCCCTTCATATAATAAAGGTAGAAGCGGGCGGCGAAGGCGTAAGCTGCACGCATGTTGAAGTGATACTTCGGCACCGTGTAGATGTTGTCGTTAATCAGGGGAAGTCCCTCGTCGATGTCAGCGGCAATGTTCTCATAAAGCTCTGCCATTGTGCCACGGCTGTAAGAGGGCGAAACGGTGGTCTCCGTCGTCTTCATATAGGGTATGCCCATTGCCTCGTGGCAGGTACGCTCACTGTAGGGCAGACAGAAGATGTTGCCTAAGAGGAAGTGGCAGTAGGCCCGGCACAGCAGAGCCTCGCCGCGCTGTGCATTGAGACGCTCGGGATGTCCCTGTTCATCGATGGCGATGAGCACGTTGTTGGCTGCTGCGATGCTCTTGTAGCAGTGCTCCCAGAGAGCGTATGGGCCGTCCTGGTTCTTCCAGGTGATGTCGCGCCAGTTGGCAGCCTCCTCTTCCAGCGTCTGGTAGGCGGTATAGCTGCTACTGCCGGTGCAGTGGTCGGTGTTGTCGCTGTACATCTCAGACATCAGGAAGGGGTTGGTCAGCGGGTAGGCATCGACCAGCAGCTCCGTGATCTTCGTGTCGGTGTCCAGCTCAGCGCGATTGTCAGGCAGCACGTCGAGGTAGTCGTCGCAGGCGGTGAGGAGCCCACCCCCTATAAGGGAAAAGAGCAGACAAACTAAATATTTCCGAAGGTTTCCTTTCATCTTGTTGCTGTTTGTTTCTTTCGTTGTTACGTTTAAAGGGTTAGAGGGGCGGGGAGCCGAACTCCCCTACACTGTTGCGGGGTTGCAGTTAGAGCGCGAGTCGGAGCGTCATGGTGAACTGCTTGGGAATGGGCGAGGCTACACCACCGGCATTGACAAATTCGGGATCCTGACCATGAAGCTTGGAGTCGGAATAGAAGAGGAAGAGGTTGGTGGCCTGCAATTTCAGCGAGAGGTCGCTGATGTGCAGCGGTTTGATCCAAGCCTTCGGGAAGTCGTAGCTGAGTGAAACCTCCTTCATACGAACGAAGTCGCCCTTAGCCGTGCGAGCCGTGGAGTAGTTGTAGGCGTTGTAGAGAATGGACATGTTGCTGTCTTCCGAGACCTGACGCTTGGTCAGGATGGCGGGAATGTCTGTATGCTGCTCGTCGCCCGGCATGAGCCAACGGTTTTGGAACTCCTGCGGCATAGCATCGAGGTCGGAGTAGCTGCTCCGGAACGATGGGTAGAGACGCAGCACGTTTCCGAAAGAGTAGGTGACGAAGAGGTTCAGACGGAAGTTCTTATACTTGAAGATGTTGCCCAAACTGCCGTAGGTGGTGGGTTCCGTCGGTCCCTCATAGACCAGATTGTCGAGCAACTGCGACTGGAACTTGATGGTAGCTCCGCGATTCACCACATCGCCATCCTGGTTGGTGATGTATGGCAAGCCATAGTTGTCGAGTCCGTTGAAGCGGAACGAGAAGAGCGCACGGTGGGGGAAGCCCACGCGGGTGAAGCCATTGCCCTGCACCATCTCGATGATGGTGGGATCAGCTTGCAGGTTCGTCACCTCGGTGGTGACATGGGTGAAGATGAAGTTCGTTTCCCAAGAGAAGTCGCGCTTCTGCAGGTTCTTGGTGGTGATGCTGAGCTCCGTACCACTCGACTTCATGTCGGCCACATTGGCCCACTTCTTGATGGCACCACCCACACCAGATGTGTTGATGGGACCAATGAGGTCGTAGTTGTTGCGTCGGAACCAGTCGAACTCCACATTGATGCGGTTGCCCAGGAAGCCGACGGCCAGTCCGAGGTTCAGCTCATGCTTCTTCTCGTAGGTCAGTTCCTCGTTGGCAATGTCCTGCACCTTCATACCTGTCTCCTGAATGCTGCTGAACGGACGATAGGGCTTGTAGTTCATCAACACCAAGGTGGCGTTGCTCACATTCAGCGGACCTGGGTCGGCCGTTAGTGAATAGCTGGCTTTCAGAGAAAGGTTAGAGAGCGTCGGGTGCAGTTTCTCAAAGAAAGGCTCTTCGTGCACATTCCAGGCACCAGAGATGTTCCACGTAGGCAACCAGCGTGCCGAGCGGCTGCGACCCAAGCGGTTCGTTCCCTCGTAGCGGTAGGTGCCGTTGATGGTGTAACGTCCCTTGTAAGAGTAAGTGCCGTTGGCGAAGAACGCTGCCGTGCGGCTGCGGGTACGCCCGAGCGAGTAGTAGTCGGCATTGTCCTCAATGGTCTTCTTGAAGAACTCGTAGACGTAGAAGGGCAGTTCACCCTTTTCGTACTGCATGCCCCATCCGTTGAAGTAGTTGCGCTGACGTTCGATGGCTCCCACTTCCGAACCGGCAAAGAGATTGACGATATGGGTGTCTTGGAACACGTAGTTCCACGAACCCGTCAGTCGGAAGTCGGTGGCCAGCATCTTGTTGTCGTTTTTCAGGTAGATACCACCCACAGGAAGAATGCTGATGGGCAGGTCATAGGGGTTGTCGGGGTTGTGATAGAGCCAGGGGTTGTTCTGACGGATATAGGCATCGGCCATCGAGCGATAGGCCCCGGCCTGGTTAGAAGCCTCCTTGATTTGATGTTCGCGGGTAGACGTCAGATAGTTGATAGAGGCCAGTGCGTCAATCTCTAACGTACGCAGCGGCTTCCACTTCAGCTCACCCTGGAACTTCATGCTCATCTCGTTCAGGTCGATGTAGTTGTTGTCCAACTCGTTCTTGATGTTGAACGCCGTGTAGTTGCGTGTGTAGAATTCGTCGGCATCCATCGTGCGGGAAGAGTTCAGGGCATAGCTGAAGGGGTTGATGTCGAAGTCGCGCTTCACCTCACCGTTCACCACGTCGGTCGACTGGCTCAGTGTTCCCGGCTCCCGCTGCTTGCGGTAGTAGCCGTTGGTGATGAGGTTCAGCGTCAGCTGTGGCAACATCTTGATGCTGGTGTTCATGTTGGCCGTATAGCGCTCCACCTTGTTCTGGCGGTAGCGTCCCGGGTCGAACATGGCACTCAGCGAACCGTAGAAGCTGATGTTCTCCGTACCGGCTGACACACTGACGGAATGGTTGTGCTGAATGCTGTTGTCGAACAGTTCGCCAAACCAGTCGGTGTTGCGTCTCTCGGCCAGACGGAGGTAGGCATTCTGCGCCTCCTCGTCGTTGGTCAGGGCAAACTCACCCGTTGCGGGGTCGTAGCTATTGGTCAGCTGGTACATCTTTCCAAACACACCACTCTTCGATGCACGGTAGGTATCGGCAAAGTTGAACCAACCCTTGCCGCGCATTTCCTGATACACAGCCATCTGTTCCTGCGAGTTCATGATGTTGTAGTCGCTGTAGTTGGGGCGCAGGCGCAGGGTGTATTCACCCGTGTAGCCCACACGGGCCGTGCCAGCCTTACCCTTCTTCGTCGTGACGACAATCACACCCGACATGGCGCGGGCACCATAGATACTGGTGGCAGAACCGTCTTTCAGGATGTCGAACGTCTCGATGTCGTCGGCATTCAGACCCGCTACGGCCGAAGAGATGAGCGTTTCGGCATCGCCGCTCGACAGATCGTCGGCCGTGATATCGGTGACATCCTCCATGATGACGCCGTCGATGACCCAGAGAGGCTTGGAGTTACCATAGATACTGGTAGCACCGCGCACACGAATCTTGGGTGCCGTACCGAAGGTACCACTGACATTCTGCACCGAGACACCGGCGGCGCGGCCTTCCAGCGAACGGCTGATGTCGGCCATACCGTCGAGCTTAGCTTCGGAAGCACTGATCTTGGTGGTGGCACCGGTGAAGAGGCGCTTGTCCATTTTCTGCATACCAGTGACGACGACCTCCTGCAACTGCTGGCCGCTGTCTGGTTTCAGGCGGATGGTGCTCTGCTGGGCGAGTTTGCTGACGGCAATCTCCTGCGTCTCGTAACCCAGATAGGAAACCACGACGACATCATTCCTCGACGGGGTCGTCAGAACGTAGCGTCCTTCAATATCGGTGACGCTGCCTTGTCCGCTCTTCTTCAGCTTCAGGGAAGCGCCGATGAGCGGTTCACCCGTCTCGTCTAGCACCGTGCCTCGAATGGCATCGCTCCCCGTCTGCCCCAAGACAGACAAAGTGAACAGCAGAAGTGCTAAAAGACTCTTAAATCTCTGCATAAAGATGAGTGGTGGGATGTTTATGGTTAGATATGAGATTGATTAACGGACGACAATCTTCTTGCCGTTCTGGATGAAGATACCATGAGCGGGGGCTTCTACGCGACGGCCTTGCAGGTCGAAGATGGGCGTTGGGTGTTGGGTGATGGGTGATGACACTTGCTGGATGGCTGTAGACCCACCGAATCCTCCATTGTAGTAATCTTCCGACTTGTGCGGGTCGTTCTCGTTGGCTTTGTAGTCGTCCTTGTCTGTCTCAGCGAAATGAGCATAATAGATTTCTGGTCCGCTGACAGTGACAGTCAGTTCGCGCTCAGTGCCCACGGTGTTGCCGTTGCTGTCGGTCCAGTGGTCGAAGCGATAGTATTTCACGCCACCGCCCTCAGGACTGAAGGCATCGCCATAGGCTGACAGTGTCACCTGGTCGCCGGGCTCGGTATAGAGTTTGTCTGCATAAGCATGTCCATATTTAATTTGGTCTTCGGCCACACGAGCCACAGCACCCTTGCTGAATACGGCAAAGACGTAGTCTGTGGGGGATTCGAGATTCTCCAAAGCCTCAGCGGCCAACTCATCGGCCTCGGTTGTTGAAGAAGTACCCTTAAATACTTCTGGATATGGAATTGCAGTGAATAGACCATCGGCATTCACCTTTACCTGCAGGTCTATGCCGTTGTCATAGGCTTGATTGCCGTTGTCTCGTGCAACGCCAGAAAACAACCATCCGTTGGCTGGCTCCGTCCAGATATAGGCTGTGCTGATGGCCATGTTGGAAAAACGTTTGAACTCGGAGGTGGCATTGAATGTTTTCTCCTCGATGTTAGACCAGTCAGTATAAACAGTACCAGCACCCGTTGGATAGACTTCAGCCTTTACCCAAATGATTTCGTCTTCGTTGGCGCATGCTGTAGCGGTGCTGATGAGTGCCATTGCTGCGACAATAAATAATTTCTTCATGCTTTTTGAGGTTTTAAGGTTTTAGGGAATGTGATTGTGAATTCTTTATTTGTGATTAAACTTTCTTTACAAGAGGATGCTGTCCTAATGCCAATTGTTGCCATGAGCAGTGCATGCGGCAGGTCAAGCTGCGCAACAAAGGGCGTGAGAATCAGCAATGAGAGGATAGCCACCAAGAGAGCGGCACAAATCACTGGCAGCCAGTTGCGGCGGACAGCCCAAAGCAACAGCGGTAATGGATTGAATACGAGCAGATACCAATTCCACTGTGTGGCTTCCAAGTCGGACAGCAGTACCAGGGCTGTAAGGCCCAAGGCCAAGATGGTGTAGATGGCCAGCAGCAGGCTGTCGGTGAAGAGAGGCAGGCGTCGCCAGCCCCATTTCCACTGCCCGAAGGTGATCACCACCACCAGGATGAGCAACAAAGAGAATACACCTGTAGGTGTCAGCAGACGGGTCCAGATGGTAGCTGAGCTTACCGAGGCTGTCGTTGTCAGCGTTTCGGCATCACCAGAGATGATGTGCCGGTTATCGTCAGAGAGAGTAGCCTGTCTCCATACTTCGGGCAGCGTGCTCGGCGTGAGCTTATGCTCAAAGGGTCCTGTCTCGTCGCCGGCCGGTCCCATGATGGTTTGCCAGAAGAAGCGGCTCCAGGGATAGGGGACGGATTCGGTCAGCATCTGGTCGCGGAACGAGCCGTCCGTCTGTGCGGGCAACTGCTTGTAGCCGACAGGGGCAGGCAATACGGATGTGATCAAGTCGATGACCATCGATGCACATTGGGTGTGCAGGTAGTTGTAGCGATAGCTGTCGCCGCGAACAATTTCCTTGTCGGCCTGCTGCCAGAGCATCAGCTTTTCCTGGGGAGTCAGGTTGAGCTGGTGCTGCGAAACACCACGCCCGGCATGGCGGTAGTAGTCCAGATAGGCTTTTGTGGGAGCTGCTGCAAAACCGCCCATCGCCTTTCCACGGAAGAAGTTGTACAAACCCTTCGCATCGGTCGGCGTCTCGAAGGTGAAGCAGTAGTCCATCTTGTGGTCGGGACATTGCAGGCGCAGTGCGCAGTGGCCGAAGAGTGAGTAAGGCTCGGCTGAAGGACTCACAACGAGCAGACTGGCTGTGATGTAGTCGTTGCTCATCATGGCCGTAGTGTCAACGGGCGACGATGCTTGCGTTTCCATCGTGTCGGGTGAGTCCGCAGGCTTCGACACAGCCTTGTCCGCGTTGAAGGCGAGCAGCAGCAGGGTCAGCAGCATAGTATGAATCAGCCTTGTCATTTTTTATTTGTTTGTGAATACTGGAAAAAGCTATCCGCAATCCCATGGGCGGGATTGACGGATAGCGAACATGAGAAAACTTACTTAATCACAATCTTTTTCCCGTTAATGATATAAATACCTTTCTTGGCCTGACCGTCGCTGACGCGGCGACCCTGCAGGTCGAAGATGGGTGTTAGGTGATGGGTGATGGGTGATGACACTTGCCGGATGCCTGTTGAGATTGTCTGCTTCGGACCATCGGTGTACTGCTTGCCGTCCACAAACTCCAGGTCGAAGGTCTGGTTGGTGTCGCCACCCTGACCATTGTTGAAGATGATGAAGGCAGGAGCAGCCTCACCCTTATAGCTGAAGGCATATACATCGTGGTCGTCTGCCTGTTCGCCGGTGGCTTCCAGCTTTGTACCGGGCCATTCGCCCATCTGCATGTTCTCGTCAGTCCAGGTGTATGCCCACACCTCTGTCCAATTGGCCACATTCACGTAAGTGGCAGTCCAAGTGCAGTCGTCGGTGCGCTCAGCATTGAGTGTCAGGCTGTTCTCGTTGCGGTCGAACACGAAGTTCAGCGTGTAGATGCCGCTCTTCTCTGGTGTCCATGAGTAGTTCTGAATCTCATCGTAGGGCGAGGGAAGTTCGTAAACACCCCACTGGCGATCGGCGCGCAGCTTGTATTCGAAGGTCTTCAGTTCCTTGACTTCCAGATCTTCGATGGTCAGCGAGTAAGTACCGTCTTCCGTCATGCTCATCATCAGGTCGGTGTCCCAGTCAGAGAAGTCGCCCACGATGCCGTATTCGGACTCATCCTGCGGCTGCTCAGCATTGATACAGTAGAGGCGCAGGTTGTCGAAGTACCATTCCTGATAGTTGGCCGAACCCGTGTACTGCAGCTGGAGCTTCATGTCCTCGTCGTCGGTCTTTTCAAACTCGATGACGTTCTCAACCCATCCGCCGCCGTAGACACCACCGCCATACATGCCGACACCCGTCAGTGTACCAACACTTTCGTCGTTGATCATCACGCTGGGAGTGACAGCTGCGGGAGCCATGAAGGTGACCGACAGCACATACTTGCCCTGGGGCAGTCCGCTGATGGTCTGCCACATATAGGAGTTCTTGTTCTGTGAGTTGCGGTAGTAGTCAGCCGTAACACCATAGACATTCTTGTCGTTCTCTTTGGTCTTGGGGTTCACCCAGGCCGTCTTGTCGGTGCGGATGTCCATGTTCAGTTTGTGCCATGCTGAGGCCACTGTCGTACCAGTAGCGTTGGGAGCACCGATGCTTACAGTATAGTCCACCACATGGGCCACACCCTCGCAATAGGCGTTCGACACATAATAGTTGAAGCATGCTTCGTTCAGTTCGGTAGTCATTTCCTGGGCGTTTGCAGCCGATGTGGGCGTAGCAGCCAGAAGGGTCTGAATCTGCTCGTAGATCTCAGCATTGGCATAAGGATAGTCTTCCTGATTGTACTTAGCAGCTGCGGTCTTGGCTTTTTCAAAGTTGTTGTAGCTGTCGGTGGCAATGACGAAATCGTTCACAGCTGTATTGATGGCATCGATGTCTGTTCCTTCGGTAGCCGTGAGCAGGTTCGTGCGCTCCTCACCAGTGACGATGTCAAACTTAGACATGTCAGCGATAGCAAGGGCATCAGCCTTCACGTCTTGCAGCAACACATTGAGCAGCGAGGCCTCGTCCTTACCATAGAACAGGCGGAAATTGTCGATGCGATAGCCTGTTGATGCCTGGGCACCGATGTACAGATCGCCATCAGCCGTCATTTCGTATGCTTTGGGGTGTACGCGCAGATAGAGGTAGTCTGAGCCACCCTGAATCAGTGTGCCTGTTCCAGGGCCAATCTTCAGGAAGGCTTTCTGGTTGAGTTTGGCGTCAAAGACATAATAGCCGGCAGGCAGATGACTGATGGTCTGACTGATGCCGTTGGTTCCCGAGTTGGTGAATTCCAGGATATTCTTGCCGTCAATGAAAGGATTAGAGTCGGTGTTGATGGGTTCGCCCACATTTCCCGAGGCGCTCACCCATGTCCAAGGTGCAAGACCAGTCTCGAAAGAGGGGTTCTCTAAGTAGGCTGCAGTGATGTTCACTGGTTCGGTAGTAGCAGCAAGTGCTGTGCCCATGGCAGCGTAGAGGGCTTCCGTCTGGTTGTCCACCTCTTCCTGTTCGGTGGCTTCGTTGAGCAGCGTCTGAGCTGTCTCAATGGCAGCTGCCAGGTCGCTGTTGTTGAGTTCAGCATTCAGGGCTGTGGCCTTGGTGATGGCATTTGCCAGATTGGTAGTAACGACACCGCCGAAGAACTCCAGCTTTACGTCGTCGACAACCACATAATAGCTTGAACCGTAGCACACTTGGAAACGACCCGTCGTGGCCTTGGTGAGCTCGATGTCAAGTACATCCTGATCCCATGCGTTGCTTGTGAACTGTACGCTCGGACGTATGCCTGGAATTAAGTCGTCGTCGGTGCCGCCCGTAGGCATGAAACCAGTCTTGATATTGTTGACCTGCTGGGTGGGACCGGGGTTGGACGTCTGACCGTTGCGAGCATAGAGATTCACGGTGAGCCGATAGGTTCCGGCAGGCAGTGTGATTTCATCGGTCTGCTGATAGACCAGTCCGGCTGCCCCCGTGAAGCAAAGGCCCTTTTCGCCCGTAACACCTTCGGCAGGCCCAGCTTCTCCAACGGTGGCATATTTGCCCGACTGAATGTTGACTCCGTATGTGACAACACCACCATTGGCATTCTTCTGTTGCTCTACCAATTTCCATCCTTGCGCCTCATAGTCTTCACCTTTGGCTACACTCCAATCGGAGTACAACTCAATGACATCCACATCAACATTATGTTGATTGTCGTGGTGGACGACGATGGGTAGTGCCTCGCACTCCTCGAATCCTGCGTTCGGGATATACTGCGACGTTACGTCGGTCTGTGCCTGCGTACCTATTATATTAAATAAGAGAGCTGCAGCGGAAAGTATAATTTTTTTCATAAGCGTAGAATAATTAAATTTGTCTGGTGCAAAGTTAATCATTTTACGGAAACAAAACAAGAGGCTTCACAAATGGAAAAGCCTGAAACTGCGAATTGTAAAGGCTTTTATGGCCTAATTATACAATTTGCGCAAATTGAAAAGCAATTTTTTTTCTATTTCGTCATTGAACGAAATTCAGAAGGCGATACGGAATAGCGAGTTTTAAAGTCGGCTGTGAAACGTGTGTGACTGGAGAAACCAGAAGCAGTAGCCACTTCTCCGATGCTCATTTCTGGGTGTTGGTGCAGCAGTTGTGCTGCATGTTCCAATCGGCTATCTCGAACGAAACTGGCCAGAGAATTATATGAACTGCCTTTTGCGAATGCAGAGCCGACACGCTTTTCGGAAAGACCGAAACGGCTTGTGATGACCTGTCGGTCGCAAACAGGCTTGAGGTGCAATTGTTCGCGTAGTATTACCTCGCTCATATATTGGAAGAGTTGCTCGTCGGTCAGCGTGTTCAGATCGGGAGCTTCTGTCGGAGAGGATGCTTCAGTCCCTTCTTCTGCGCTTCCAGCATTCTTGATGGCTTCTTCGTATTTCTTTTTGTAATCGTTAGCAGTTTGTGTGGCCTCTTCAAGCTTTTGCTTATAGTCGATGGCACCCGAAATCTGCTCTACCAGGATGTGGTTCTTGTAGTCAACGTAGCGCTTTTGACGGAAGAAGTAGATGGCAAAGGCGCAGGCCAGAAGCATGATGACAGAACCCATGATGATGAAGATATTCTGTCTGCCAATCTCTGCCTGTTGGCGTTCTATCTCCATTTGTTGTTCTTGGGCGTGGTAGCGAGCAGCGTAGTCGTGGCTTTGATTGCGGTGCAGGCGTTCGTTGAGCGTCTGGAATAGTGCTTCGTAGCGCTTTCTGTAGTCTAAACTGGCGGCTATGTGTCCTTGAGCCTCAGCAGCTTCTGCACGTGCCAAGATGATGTCGGCGTAGTCTTGTCGCAGCGTGTCGCCCTTCATCTCTGCTTCGGCTTTTCTGTAGATGGCGAGCATTGATGTGTAGTCGCCCAATTTGCCGAGTGTCGGTGCGGTCATCTTGAGACCGTCGAGTGTGCGGCTGTACTTTGTTTTTGCAAACGATGAAAGTTCTTGACGAGCCTTTGCTTTGTCGCCCAATTCTGCATAAGCGGCAGCGGTGAAAGCGATGGCCTGCGCCCCGTAGAAGTCGCAGTAGTCTTTGAGTTGCTCTTCTGTTTTGGGTGCGTGTTGCGATCCGTCAATAAAATGGGAAGGGTTAGCTTCTATCAAGGCTATATGTTGATGGATGTCCTGGGCGATGGGTAAAATCTCATCATGTCGTCCTGTTTCGCGCAATACGGTGATTTTTCGTTTGCAAGCGAGGATATATGAAAGCATGGCATTGAACCCAGGCTTCCCGTCGAGCTGTCTGATAGCATTGTCTATCTTTTGCATGCCCTCTGTGAGTTGGCCTAAGTGTGTCATGATCATCCCGATCTCAGCTTCGGTACGAAGTGCTTCGCTTTCATTACCTTGACTCCTGAGCAATTCGGCGTAGCGCATGGCCCAGCGCATCGATTGCTCATCATCATGCCGCATACGGGAAGCATTGACCAAGAGCTCTAACACTTCTTGTTGTCGCAAGGTGTTTCCCTTCACAGAGTCGTGAGAAAGCAATGATTGGGCTATTTGCATCGCAATGTCTTGTCGCTGATTGCCTGTCGACCAAGTGAAAAGCTTGGCTCGTAGCAGTTCAGCGCGGAAGTCTGCAATGGCTCCAGTTTGTTCTGCCGAGTCGATGAGAGCCAATGCCTCTTCAGGAACTTTCTCGTAGAGTTCGGCTACTCGCATCTCCAAATACTGCGAGTCTGCCGATACTGTGACCACTTTCCTTTCCGTACACCCGATGAGGGTGAGTACGGCACAAATGGCGTACAGAACATATCTGTTCAATTCTATCCTCATAGCACTTTTCTTTTTACAAATGTAACGTAACAGGCCCCACCCCCAACCCCTCCCCTCGCAGGGGAGGGGATTATTTCGCTTTCGTTTCCCCTGCGAGGGGAGGGGATTATTTCGCTTTCCAATCAGTTGTTGATGTTGAGAATGCCCATAGGTCCTGTGGTGGAGGCGCGATAGCGAATGAGTTTATCGCCGTTTGCACCATTGACAACGATGCCTCCGTTGTTCATGTCGTACTGTCGTTGGCAGTTTCGACAAGAAGCCTTGCCATCGGTCGACATGGTGAGCTGATAGCGTGGCATGTTGCTCTCTTCGTAGCAATTGGGACATTGCGCGTCGTAGGCATAGAAGATTGGCGGATTGTCGAGAGTACCATACCCGATGATGATGCCAGAGGCATTGTATGTGCCTAACTCACAGATGCGCTGTTTCTCCACGGCGTTGATAGCTACCCGGCTACTCATGTTCTGATTGTTTTCAAAGTCGAAATAGCTGTCGGATGATCGACTAATGCGACAAAAGATACCAGGCGACATGGGGTTCATAGCGGAGGCAAGCGTCGCATCGAGATGGATGGAGTTGTCGTAGGTGAAGTGTGCCCGGTGGTTGGAATACTCGAACTCGGAGTCGCCGCACGACGTGACGGCAAAAGCCAAGAGGATGAGGGATGTAATCGAGGAGCGGGGAGCGAGGAGCGAGGAGCGAGGAATGAAGGATGAAGGACCCCACCCCTGACCCCTCCCCCGCGAGGGGAAGGAAAAAATTAGCTTACGATAATTATTCATAGCGTATGGCGGCCAAGGCCTCTGCGAGTTTCTCGAGTCCTTCCTGCAGCGGTTTGCTGACGATGCCCTTCATCATGAAGTTGAGCTCGGCCTCGAGGGTGAGTTTTATCTTGCTGGTGGTATCGGTAACGGGTAGCATTTGCACCCAGAGAAAGAAGGGCAGAGGGGAGTCAACCGATTTGTACTTCACGCATTTGGGCTCTTCGCGGTCGACAATCTGTATGGCTATCTTGCCGATGGGTGGTACGTTCACACTGAGACTGTCGTTGGAGAACTCCATGCTGTGAACCTGTTCGTCGTCGACGCGCTGCTTCACGCGTTCAGCATTGCTCAGGTCGCTGAGCATGTTGTATACACTCTGTTGGGTGTAAGGCACTTGCTGTATCTTGCTTTCAAATTTACTCATAAGGAATGAAGGATGAAGGATTAAAGATGAGGGATGAAGGATGAAAGATGAAGGACCCCACCCCTAACCCCTCCCCGGGGAGGGGAAATCTGGGGGGGAAAAGGATGAAGGACCCCACCCCTAACCCCTCCCCAGGGGAGGGGAAATCTGGGGGGAAGGATGAAAATCCCTCATTGCTGGCACCACTTCTCGGGAGCCTTGCGCCACTCGGTCAGCAGATTGATATCGCTCTCTTTGATATAGCCTGTCTCAAGAGCCTTCGCCACGACATGCTCGTAGTCGGTCAGCGTGATGAGTTTCACGTTAGCATCCGCGAAGGCTTTCTCTGCCACAGGGAAACCATAGGTATAGCTGGCCACCATGCCAACAACCTCGCAGCCTGCCTGACGAATGGCCTCAACAGCCTTCAGCGAACTGCCACCCGTAGAGATAAGGTCCTCTACAACCACCACCTTCTGACTCGGCTGCAAGTCACCCTCAATGAGGTTCTGCATGCCATGATCTTTCGGCTTCGGGCGAACATAGACGAAAGGCATGTTCAGGGCATCGGCCACAAGGGCTCCTTGCGCGATGGCTCCCGTTGCCACACCTGCTACCACATCGGCATCGGCGAAATTTTCGATGATGGCGTTGACAATGCGCAATTTGATGTAATTGCGCAAATCGGCAAATGATAGTGTCTTACGATTGTCGCAATAGAAAGGCGATTTCCATCCAGAAGCCCATGTGAATGGGGCGTTGGGTTGCAGCTTGATAGCCTTGATGTCGAGAAGGCGAGCTGCGAGTGTACTTTTCTGATTGTCCATTATTTTCTTTTTCTTATATGATTTTGGTGCAAAGGTACTGTAAAATGAGCGAAAAACCAAATTTATTTGGATATTTCTGAATGTTAAAAGTGCGTTCGGCAAGGGATTATGATTTGGTGAAGCCTAAGGTGAGAACGCTGATGCGCAAGTTCCCTGCTTTTTCCAGCTCGTTGGCGCAGGATAAAATAGAAGCTCCGGTAGTCATGATGTCATCTACAATCAGGATGTGCTTTCCTACGATGTCTTCTTTTTTGATGAGCCGAAAGACACCTTTGACATTCTCATTGCGCTCCCATTTCCCCAGTTTTGTCTGACTTTGTTGAAACGACCGTCGCAATACGATGTCAGTACGAACCGTAAGTCCCGTCTCCTCAGCAATGCCCTTCGCTATTTCCTCGCTCTGGTTGTAGCCCCTTTCTCTGAGTCGCTTTTTGGATAGAGGCAGGGGAATGATGAAGTCTATCCCCTCGAAGAACCCTTTGGACTTTATTTCGCGTGCGGTGAGTTGTCCCAAATCGAAGGCGATGTCGGGTCGTTTGCCATATTTCAGTTTCTCAATCATGAGACTGGGAGGTGATCCCGGTTGATAAAAGAAGAGTGCAGCTGCTCGCTGAATATTCATCAGATGCCAAAGTAGTCGTGCCATTTCATTATCTTCGGCACAGTCGGCATAATGGGTTCTTGGCAGATGTAAGTCGCATACACTACAGATGGATTGCTCGCTGATAGAAAGACGATTCCCGCAGATAGCGCAGAACCTGGGAGAAAGCAGGTCGAAGATTCTTGACAGGAATGTAATCATGAGTCGGTGTTGAGAACTTTGAGAATGGTGTCCATCGTGAATCCCCTGCTGAGGGCAAAACGGATGAGCTTGGCATTGCGTTCATAGTCTGAGTCAGCCTTGATAGACTTTCGTTTCGTCTCCAAAAGAGGGCGCAGCGTGGCTTCGTAGTTCTCGGGCTCCACCTCATCCAGCACACGCTCAATGAGGTCACCACTCAGCCGTTTGGCAAAAAGTGCTTGTTCCACCTTCTTCCTCCCCCATTTATTATAGGTGAGTTTGTCCTTGACGAAAGCACGACAAAAGCGTTCTTCATCAACAAACTGATGTTCCGTCAGATAGTCGATGGCGCGTTGCTGCGTGTCTTCGTCTACCTGCCATTGCTTCATTTTCTCGCGCATCTCAAAGATGCAGTGTTCCCGACGAGCGCAAGTGGCTGTCAGTTTCCTAAGTACTTCTTTTTCAGTGAGCTGTTTCATTTAGTGGTGAGAGAATCGTTCTTCGAGGAGCGAGGAGCGGGGAGCGGGGAGCGAGTGAGGGGGAGGGGGAGAGTGGCGCGCAGAAAGCGCTCATGTCCAAATGAGTCCCTGCGGATGGTAATCTGTTGATAGCCCATAGCCTTGACCATCTCACTCAACTGGGATGAGAAGAGCGGATTGATTTCAAAGTAGAGCCTACCTTGGGGAAGAAGCATGTGAGTGGCTTTTTGGGCAATGGCACGATAAAAAAGCAGAGAGTCGTCGTCAGGAACGAAGAGGGCTTGATGCGGTTCATGGTTGACGACCTGCGGTTGCATCGCTTTTTTCTCACTCTCGGTAACGTAGGGGGGATTGCTCGCGATGATGGATACCTTCATGTCGTCAGTCTGCGGAGTCAGAATATCCTTGCAGACAAAATCAACGGTGGCATTGAGTCGCTGGGCATTTCTTCTGGCAACCGACAGGGCTTCTTCGGAAATGTCAATGGCAGATACCCGTGCTTTTGGGAAAGCCAAAGCCAGCGTGATGGCAATACATCCGCTGCCTGTTCCGATGTCGAGAATAGAAAGCTGCTCCTCATGATCCGCCGAATCCTTTACGTCGTTCGTAATCCATTGGCAAAGCTCTTCGGTTTCTGGTCGGGGTATCAGCACAGCGGGAGTTACCTCATAAGAACGTCCGCAGAAAGAAGCCCAGCCGATAGCATATTGCACGGGCTTGCCTTCTTCTATCAGTCTGACGATGATTTCCAATCGCTCCTGCTCAGAAGGTAATAGTCGTTGCAAACCGCCACATAGGGCATCGGCCCACGATATCCTCGCAACGTTCTCGATCAGCAAGCGCCCCACAGCCTGCGCTTCGTGAGCATCGCCGATGGCTTCCATCAATCTTTTTCTTAATACTTGGTATTCCATTTCTGTTGGCAAAGGTACAAATAAGCGAGCAAAATGCAAAAAGAAAGTGGGTTTTCTTTTGCTTTTTCGAGCGAAAGTGCCTTCTTTTTTTGCGTAATTTCTGACTTATCTGTAATTTTGCACGCATGAAAGAAGTAGATAGCCTTTTCCAGGACTTGATGTCCATCCCCCAGTTCCAACCCAACTACCACCTCATCTATCGACGGATGAGTGCCATTTTTCTGCGTTGTCTTGATTTCAAGACACGCGATGTGAGACTGACGCTCAGCAGTCCGTTTGCCAAGACCGACTATCTGCTCAAGGAAGTTCATGCGAATGGCTATCTACGCAGAACGGTGAACGATGCTCGAGTGCGGTTTCGCTCAGCACAGAAAGTCAGCAACGACGATCTGAAAGCACAATGGCTACCCGACTTAACGGCCCTTTGCTTGTTCATTAGTAAGCTATATGCAAATGAGCAAGGTGATGCCCCCATTCCACAAAGTTTGAGCCTGCTCTTTCCACCCGATGAGGCTGTTGCGCCTGTGGGTTTGCTTTTGGGTGAATGTCTGCGTGTAGTTGTGAATTCCTTCGACAACGATTACCTCTATGTGCATGCCGACAGCTATTCTTCAGAAGAGTTTAGGGTTAGCTATGTCAACGAAACTTACGGCTACGATTGGCATCCTCTGCAATCCATTCTGCATCCAAATTCACAGCTCAACCTGATTCGGCCACGATTGAAAGAGGGGGTGATTCGTGCAGAACTGATGATTTTCGAACCCGATTATCTGGTGAATGTTACGTCCATCTCCAGTTGTTTTGAGAGTTATGCTCATTCGCCGCTGGTCAATCTGATAAACAAGCTGAAGCCAGAAACCATGAAAAACGAACGCTTGGCCTTGAGCGGTTTGCTGGGAAGCCTGGCAAGTCAGTTGTTCGAAGAAGCGGTATTCAACGAAGGGAATCCCCCTTCGTATGCTCAAAGCATTCAGCATTTTTTCAGCCGTCATGCCCTTGAACTGTTGGCTGTAGGGAAGGAAGCCTTGTCAAGCGGTTCGTTTCATCAGTTGGCTCAGCAGCAGCAAAAGCATATTCAGCATGTGGTGAAAGAGGTGTTGCCACAGTCGTTTCAGTCGTTCGACCCTCATCGGGTTATTTCCGAAGCCTCTTTCTTTTCTGAAATGCTGGGCATTCAAGGACGAATGGACTTCCTGCAGGACGATCATCGGATCCTGATTGAGCAGAAGTCTGGCAAGGGAAATATGGACAGACCAGCACCACAGTTGCAGCATGCGGTGCAGATGTTTCTCTATATGTTGCTCATCCGTCACAACTATCGGGATGTCTATAAGCGCAATCATCGGGAGTTGTTTCCGCTTCTCTTGTATTCACGCTATCCCGATGGATTGATTTCCATTGGCGAGAGCCATCCACAGACGGTGTTCGAGGCTATCTGCCTTCGCAATGAGCTTGTTGCACAAGACATGGAGTTGGCACAAGGAGCCGTTGCCAAGTTGCTCGAGAGTCTGCCTTCAGCTGACTGCTTGAATACGGAGCATCTGCAAAACCGGTTGTGGACTCATTTCCAGAAACCTGAACTCGACGCATTGCTCGATGTGGTTCATAAGGCTTCAGCCCTTGAAAAGGCATATTTCTATCGTTTCTTTACGTTCTTGTCCAAAGAACAGCTGCTCGGTAAGATAGGGTATCAAACCACGGGGCACTCAGGATTTGCCGACAGATGGAACAGCACTTTAGAGGAAAAACTCCAGGCGGGTACTATCTTTGCTGGATTGAAGCTGCTGGAACCCACCGCAACGAGCAATATCGATGAGAGTCAAAAGGTGCAGAAAGTGGTGGTTTCTCTTCCAGACGGCGACCTGCACGACGTCTCAGATTTCCGCCGAGGTGATGTTGTCTTGTTCTATCCCTATCCAGAAGACGAAGATCCTGATGTTCGGCGGACGATGGTTTTCAGATGTGTCATTCAGAAGATTGCCACTGATTCCATCACACTCAGCATGATAGCCACTCAGCCGGATGAGCGTTTGCTGTGGGAAGGTAAGGAAGACTGCCTTTGGGCCATTGAGCACGACCTGTACGATTCGTCTGCCTCAGCCCTGTATGGTCATCTGTATTCCCTGCTCTGTGCTCCACAAAGTCGGCGCGATCTGTTGCTCTTGCAACGAAGGCCCGAGGTGGATAATGACCTTCATCTGGAAGGTGATTATAAAGATTTCAATCCTCTTGCCTTGCGCGTGAAGCAAGCTCGCGACTTCTTCCTGATTATCGGCCCTCCAGGAACAGGAAAAACTTCTTATGGATTGGTGACCACCTTGCAGGAGGAACTCTGCAACCCGCAGGCATCGGTGTTGCTGATGGCTTATACCAATAGGGCGGTTGATGAGATTTGCAGTAAACTTTTGGAAAAGAATATCGATTTCATTCGCTTCGGCAAGCGCGACTCCTGCGATGAGTCATGTCGCGACTATTTGTTGGAAGAGAAGGCCGGCAACTGCAGTAATATAGACGAACTGGAACAACTCGTCAGCACGACAAGGGTGTTTGTGGGCACCTCCATGTCGTTCAGTACCCATCTTCGCTTCTTCCGCGTGAAGCAGTTCTCGTTGGCTATCATCGACGAGGCATCCCAGATACTGGAACCCTATCTGTTGGGATTGTTGAGCGTAACTGGTGCGGATGGTTGTTGCGCCATTCGCAAGTTTGTGATGATTGGCGACCATAAGCAGCTTCCAGCCGTCGTGATGCAGACTGCTGAAGAGTCGAAAGTGGACGATTCGTTGTTGCATCAGATAGGGCTGTACAATTGTCGGCAGTCTTTATTTGAGCGTCTGTTGCGGACCTATCAAGGCGATGAGCATGTGGTCTATATGCTCAACCGTCAGGGGCGCATGCACCATCAAGTAGCTATGTATCCCAACGAAGCCTATTATCAAGGACTTTTGCGGGAGGTTCCGTTGGAGCATCAGTTGGAGGAAACACCCAAAAAGGGTAGGGGAACAAACGGAATAGGCGACCTCCTGACGACGCGAAGGGTGGCTTTCGTAGATGTGGATGCCTCGAAGAACCCCGTTTCCGACAAGGTGAATGTGGAAGAAGCGCGTTGTATCGCGGCAACCGTAGCCAGCATCTACAAGATGGAGCAGGCTTGTTTCGAACCACAAAAGACGGTGGGTGTCATAGTTCCTTATCGCAATCAGATTGCGGTTGTGAGGAAAGCCCTTGCCGAATATGGTGAAAAGCAACTCGAACAGATTTCCATCGACACGGTGGAGCGTTATCAGGGAAGCCAGCGCGACTATATCATCTATGGCTTCACCGTGCAGCAATACTATCAACTTGACTTCCTGACTGAGAATGTTTTTGAAGAGGAGGGTAAGCTGATCGACCGAAAGCTGAATGTGGCTATGACGCGAGCCAAGAAGCATTTGCTGATGTTTGGCAATGCGTCGCTAATCAACAATGAGCCCGTGTTTCGCCAACTGACGGAATACCTGCAACGCAGGCAATGCTTCTTCAGCATAGAAGTCGATGCGTATGTGCAGGGACGATTCTCTGTTCCTTGCATCTGCGATAATGATGAGCCGGGCTTGTGATTCGTGTGACCTGTTATCACGGGTAGGCCGGTCGTTACTGACCGCCTAACCTACTGAAGAAGGTGATGATTTCTTCCCACGTCTTGAATGTGTCGCTGCCGAAGGCGATGCTTGTCCCCATGAATGCTGAGGCTTTTTCCTTTTCGTTTTCGGGGATGATGAGATAGTCGCCCAAGAGCAGAGATGGCTGTTCGATGAAGATCAGATGCCGGTAAGCGGGTACGTTGATCACTTCGCGTGTCCAGTCTTCTACGGCCTGGATGTATTCCAAGTCATAGTTCGGTGCTTGGGCCACAAAGTAGAGGTTATATGTCTCCAAGAGATAGCGTACGGCCTTCATCGCACTCGACCGTTGCTGGTTGCGGTCGTCGCGTAGTGTCTCTATACCTATATATATAATAGGACGCTCACGTTCCTCCTGCTGGTCGTCGATCCAACGGACTACGGGCACGACACTCTCCATGAACACCTTGTCGTTCATGCGATGCTCCCCGTGGAAAGATATACTCTGCGAGTAGTGCTCCTCAAACAACTCCTGAGTATGCACCAGCGGGTCTTTGTCGCCGAAGAGTCCCCACACCCGGTGATCCTCCTCGACTGGTAATCTCACTCCTTGCTCCTCGCTCCCCGCTCCCCGAGAAAAACATTCCTCTTGCACAGCCCGATACTCCTTGCAGAGCGCTTTGGTCATCATAAATTCCTGGATACCGTCCTTTCGGGGATTCAGGAAAGTCTGCTTGCCCATCATGCCGTGTTCGCCCATCGTGTCGGCTATCTGGAAGGCGGGATTGATGAGGATGCGGTCGAAGCCATGCAGCTGTTCGGTATACATGCCGCCCATTGATGTGCCGATGATGAGGTCGGGCTGTTCGCGCTCGGCCATTTGTCGCAACATCGCGATGCCTTCGTGCGGGTCGATGGGAATGTCTTCGGCCACAACGGTAGCGTTAGGGAACAGTTCGCGCAGACGGCTGACGGTGCCAGAGGCGGCTGACGATGCAAATCCGTGTACGTACATAATCTTTTTGCCGTGCATCAGGTCGGGGTATTGCTTGATGTATTCGTTCATATTAGGTGCGAGATATATTATTCGGGTGCAACGATCATCTTGATGATGCCACTTTCTTCCTTTTTCAGTTCCTTCGGCATTTGGAAGGGCGTTTTTGTGCCCGAAGCGTTGAAGGCCAGCAGATAGCGTTTGCCGTCGGTATCATCGGTCAGGATGATGGTCCAACCGTCACGGCTCATGTCGAAAGTGGTGGAGGCCAGTCGTTTGGCTCGATCTTCGCTGATGCCGGCAAAGTAGACGTGAGCCTCTAAGTGTTTCATTTTGGCTCGTGTCTTGCGTTTGCCAATCACCTTCGGATCGATTTCCATTGTTTCCAGACCTGCCTTTTGCGAGGTGGCGTTGCTGAAGAAATCGAGGTCGTCTATGTCGCCAACCGCTATCAGCGCATTGCCAGGCGTTGCCCAAAGGCAATAGGGGTGGGTGCCCCACTGGTAGGCTGCCCATTCGTTTCCTTTACCGTTCTCGGGTGTAGAGATACAAGGCTCGGTCTTTTGGTTCGCCCATGTGAAGTAGGCAAACCGCTCTGAGGTCAGGCCGCGCACGGTTTTGATGTCGCTCAATATCCTGGTTCCCATGCTTCGTTGCATGAAGTCGTTCCACGTAGAAGGCTGTGGAGCCCAGTCGCCGTAATAGTCGTGGAGCAGCCAGGTGGTAGTCAGCAGACTGGCCAGTCGCAGTACTTGTTGGGTGTTGGGTGTTGGGTGTTGGGTGTTGGGTGTTGGGTGTTGGGTGTTGGGGCGCTTCGTCGATTTGGTGGCTTTGGCTGACGGCAGTTTGATGGTCTGGGTGAGAGCTGCCAGCTGGCGGTATTCCATCATCAAGGCATCGGCATTCTGCTTCAGATTGCCCATTCCGGCATAAAAAGGCAGACCGCCAAACTCACGACCGTCGATGGCACATTGGCCATTGGGCATCAGCATGGGCGCTACGACGTTCTGCCAAACGCTGTTCCATCGGTTGGTGAGCACCTGGAGCGTCTGAGCGTCGGGCTTCTTGCCGTTGAGGTGACAGAGGGCCACTACACATTTCATTTGCTCTTCGGCCAGACCGTTCTGAAAATCGGTGTCCGTATGTCCGGCAGCCGACAGGTCGTTCATGCGCTTTTGCCACGTGGCAGCCTGTGGTTTCATGGGCATCATGGCCCATCCGCAGGCCAAGGCCGAGGGCACTTTCGCTTGTTGACCCTTCTCCAAAGCCTTTTCCACGACGCGAGCCACCCCCTCTTCATCATATTTCTCTAAGTTGAAGTTCAGGAACTCTTCAGCCAGCGCCAGACTGTATACGTCTGTTCCGTTGCCTTTCTCTATCTCCCAGCGCAGGCTTTTCATGGCCATGCTTTTCAGAAGGTCGTAACTGATGCCACGTGGCAACTGCAGTCCGGCCTGTTCGCCATACTCATGCAGGAAGGCCAGCACCATAGCCACGTTGGCATTCTGTTCGCGGAAGTGCCCGATGGAGTCGCCCCGCTCATTCACGCCATTGTCTGCAAACAGGCTTTTCGCATAGTTGGTGAATTCAGCGAGCCATCCAATGCATTGCTTCTGGATGTCTTCGTTCGTTTGTGCCGATAGCCTGAGAGGTATCGCGCACATGTATAATATAATAAGGTATATCATTCTCATGCTGCAAAGGTACGATTAAATGAGCGAAAAACCAAAATTTTTTTGAGTTTTTCAGAATGTGAGTACCTTATTTAAAGGTACGATTAAATGAGCGAAAAACCAAAAAAATGCTTGCGTTTCTTTTTGCTTATTATTTTTCTTCATTTTTTTCGGTTATTTCTGTCACTATTTGATTTTTATAATCTTTCCCATCTTAACTTCTTGTAAACAAGGAAAATAGGATGAATATTTTAGGCCATTTTTCTGTTAAGTGTGAAGGATGTGAAGGATAATATATAAACTTCGTATAGGAAATTATTTACCCCGGGGGTAAATACATTCCTTAGAAAAAGTTGCTAAAACATCCGTCACATCCGTCACACCCATCACATTGCCTCATGCTGAAGTGGTAAATTGTATAAGCACCAAAGCTTTTTTGTAAATGACGTGTTTAGCCACCGTAAATGACGTGTTTAGCCACCGTAAATGACGTGTTTAGCCACCGTAAATGACGTGTTTTTGGGCAGCTGTATTGTAGTGTTGTGTTTCGTTCATTCGTGCAATATTTAGGAATGTGCAAAAAATAAGTTGGTACAATGTAGGAGGTCACGTGTCCTCACGTGACACCAGTGCCGGGTGCGACGTGAGGACACGT
>FLNX01004337.1_pt1 | contig 31652 bp, 30 predicted proteins | sample 1140341 | NCBI WGS metagenome assembly FLNX01 (sample SAMEA3878208, study PRJEB12797) | bioreactor metagenome | biome: Moose rumen | place: Sweden | collected 2011-10 | reverse complement strand
CTAATAATGCATGAACGAGAGCAATCAATCCATCAAGTGCGCCGTGGCTTGGCGCTGGCTTTGTTGACTCAACGGTTGATTAAAACGTGAGGGGAATATCGAGCTTGAAGGTGAAATTGCGTCCCATATTGTAGACTCCCATGTGGCCGGTAAGGGTGTTGACATCGGCATACTTGAGGCGGCTCAGGTGGCTCTGGTAGGCCTTGTTGAACAGGTTGTCACCGATGATGCTGACGTTGGCAATGACTTTTCCCTTGTGCTTCACTTGAGAGCCGATACATGCTCCCAGCAGGCAATAGGCCGGAGTGGCTGTCTCGCTGCCGCCCTCCATCAGGTAATGGCTTTGCTTGGCATGGCAATCCAGGTTTAAGGCGACAAAAGTGTTGGTCAACGTGCTGCCGTCGCGGATGATGTCGTAGCGCAGTTCGCCTTTCCATCGCAGGGGCGGCGTGCACGGCAGGTAACGGCGCTCTAACGGCTGGTAGAGCAGGCGCGCATCAACAAATCCCAGTGAATTCTCGATGTGTAACGGCTCCACCGGGTGGATGTCAACTGTGAATTCGCCTCCCCACAGGCGGGCGTTCCCGCTGGTGTAGCGATAGGTCTGGTACCCCTCGGTCTCGACCCCGGCCAGGCGCATGATGTAGATGTAATTGTTGATGCGGTTAAGGAAAAGCGATGCTTGGGCCGATATCACTGCCGACGAGAAGTCCGCACCTAAATCGAATTGCCAACTGAATTCCGACTTTAAGCCCTTGTCACCAAGTTCATAGCGAATGCTGCCCTCATGCACACCATTGCTGGCGAGCTCGCTCATGTTGGGCGTGCGGAATCCGCGCGAGACATTTAAGCGCACGTTCAGCTTCTGGGAGGCGTGAAAGACTGCTCCAGCACTGCCCGTCAGACCATTGAAGTTGCGAGAGAAATCAGTGAAAATGTCGTCAAGTGCCATGCTGTGTATGTGGCGGTTGTCGAAGCGCACACCACCGCTCAGCGTCCATCGGTTAAAATCACGGCTCGTTGTGACAAACACGCCGATGTCGAACAGCCTGTACTCTGGAATGAGCACATCTTCACCCTTGTTGAGAGAGTGTTGCCACATGCCGTTGGCGCCCGTGGCGACTTTCCAACCGCCTGTGCCAATGAGGTAACGCACATCGTAGTTGAGCGTGTGCAGGCAAAAGTCGAGTTCGGCCTCGTTGGACGTCTCTTCAAACTCCTGGCGCTGATTGTGCTGGTAGCCTAAAATGAGCTTTAATCTGCCTTCGCCCAAAAAGATGGAATTGTCAAGTACTGCTTTGTTGTGGCTTATCTGTTGGAAGGGCAATGCTTTGTGGTAGGTCTTGACATTGTAGCCCTCGTATGGGATTTCGAGTTCGCCTGTTTCGCCGTCTCTGTCGCCCTCAACAATGCCAGGCGTGAGGCGGAAGTGGTTGAGCGACAACGTGCTGTTTCCCCACTTGCGGCTCACTCCCAGTATGCCCGAGAGCGCTCGCTGGTGGAACTGCGACCCTGTGACATAGCCATCGTAGCGGTTCTTGTAGGCATGGGCCATGCGTTCACTGTAGCGCAGGTCCCAGATGACCGACTTGTTACCCGCCAAGTTGATCGAGTAGTCCCACAGACCATTATTGGTCTGGTACTGGGTGCTCAGGTTGGCCGCAATGAGTCCTTGTGGCAGTTCGGGCATGTTGTTGAGCACCAGCACTCCCGCCATGGCGTCACTGCCATACATCAGGCTCGCTGGTCCCTTGAGCACCTGGGCTGTTTGCACACGGTCGGCATCAACCTCAATGCCGTGTTCATCTCCCCATTGCTGGCCCTCTTGGCGGATGCCGTCGCTCACGACGGCCACGCGGTTGTAACCCAGACCGCGGATGATGGGTTTGGAGATGGCACTCCCTGTGGTGAGTTGCGATATGCCTGGTTGCTGGGCCAGGGCGTCGATAATATTGGTCGAGGCAACCTGGTGCAGGTCGTTGTGTGAGACCACGTTGACAGGAGTGGGGGAGTTTCTGAACTGCGAGGTTCCGGTAAATGCGGTGACTACCACCTCGTTGATCATCGCATTGCTCTCCTTCATGACAAAGTCGAGGTGTGACGTCTGTCTCAAGTCAACGTCCTTGACAATGGTCTGGTGACCGATGTAGCTTACTTGTACAGTTACGGTGGCAAAGGGCAGACCGCCGATTTCATATCGGCCTTGGTCATCACTTACGGTACCGGTGTTCAAGTCAGGAAAAAACAGGGTTACACCAGGCAGGGCAACGCCGTCACCATCGTGTGTGGTCGTTCCTGTGAGTGAGGCGGTTTGCCCCCACATGGCTATATTGGCTATCGACATGCACATTGCAGTCAACAGCATGAAAAAACGCATTTCTTTCATTCTGTGAGTAATTTATTGCTCAGTATAAATGTTGAAAAGGAAGGGGGAAAGAGGAATCAGGATAAACAGAATGAAAGGGGAGGGGATCGGCCATGACGCCTGGGGATGAACGCAATGACTGCTGCGGGTGCAGGTGCGTCCATCACCTGAGTGCAGGTGTGTTTGGCTATGGGAAGGAAGGTAGCGTCTTCGCCCTGGTAAACGTTGTTCTGGAATGCGCACAGCGGGCAGTCAACCACTGCCTTGGCGACACTGAAGTGTCCATTGTGCACGACGTGTTCGATACATTCATGGCACAGCACATCGCCATCCTGAAGCAGGTCGGGATGGACGTGGAGCGACGAGAGCAGTACCATCGGGATAAAAACCGAGAGCAGTACCCATGCCGAGAATTGTACCTTGTCTAACCGTTTCATAGTGAGGTCACAAAATTAATCAATATTTTGATAACAGTGATGTTGAACCTCATAAAAAAATCCGTGGCATCAGTTGAATGCCACGGAACCCTATATCTTGTCTCCCCTCGCGGAGTGAAGTCAATTCTTTCTCTTCTTCTTGGAAATCATCTCGCGGGTGAATTTCACTTCAGCTTGCTTGAGCTGGAATAGTTGTTTCTTGCTAAGTATTTTGGAGAATTTTTCAAAATACTTGGCTTCGATTTCACCTTCCTGAACGCGGGTCCTGGACAGAGCCGATGCGGCTGCCTCATACTCCTTGTCGCTGGGATTCTTCTTCTTTTCCACCTCACTGGCCAGGATGCGGGCATTACGATTCACTTGATAAATTTCTCGCTCCATCTGCTCATACAACGGCATGAACTGTTTCTGCTGTGACTGGGTCAACCCCAGTTCCTCGATAATCATCTCATGCTTGGCCTGATACATGTCGGTCGCAAACTTCGTGCGGTTGTTCTGCGCCATGCCGGTAACGGTGATAGCCAACGTCAGTATCAATATGGAAACTACCCTTTTCATAAGACAAATGCTCCTTTCTTTTTACTCGTTGTCGGGAGAGCTCTCCTCGTTGCTCAACATTACCGAGTCCTCATAATTAAGAATGTCATAGTCGCTCACCGCACCGCTCATGATAAATTCCTCGACGTTGTTGTTGTCTTGAAGCTTCTCGGCTACCGCTCTCACACTGCTCATGTTGCTGGTGTCGGTAAAGTGGCTGAACACCGACATCATGCACCACACGCCCGCAAACATGGCGGCCATGTAGGCAAACGGCTTGACGCGTTGCCACATTGAGGGCTTGATGTCGATAGGGGTGATTTCAACATCAGGCAGCATTTCGGCCATCCGTTGGTTGAAATCCTCAAAGTAATTCTCCGGCACTTTGAAGCCTGGATCCTTACCATATTTGGTCAATATCGTGGAGTCTTCTCGTTTCATAACGCCTATTTGACTTGGGAACCTAAAAAAAGTTTAATGGGTGTCAACAAAAAATTATTCACTTTCTCCCAAAAACTGTTCGATTTTTTTTACCGCATGGTGATATGAGGCTTTGAGCGCGCCTTCACTGGTGCCTAAAATTTCGCTCATTTCATCATACTTCATCTCGTCATAGTAACGCAGATTGAATACCAGTCGTTGCTTCTCGGGCAACTTGGCTATCGCTTTTTGAAGATTGATCTGGGCTTGGTCGCCGTCAAACCAATCGTCGCTTTCCAGTTGGTTGACCAGAAAACTCTCGTCATCATCGATCGACAGTTGGTTCATCACTTTCTTTTTGTTGACAAACGTGATGCTCTCGTTGATGGCAATCTTGTAGAGCCATGTTGAGAGTTTGGCATCTCCGCGGAAGTTGTCGATGTTGGTCCACGCCTTCAAGAAGGTGTTCTGCAACACGTCATTGGCATCGTCATGGTCAATGACCATGCGACGTATCTGCCAGTAAAGCTGAGAACTGTAGTGCTCGATTACTTTGCCGAATGCAGTTTTGCACAAAATGGGATCGTGCAGTTGCTCGATCACCTGTGCCTCGTTATATTTCTCGCGTGATGCCATCCAAATATCGTTTTGAGCCTGTAAAGTTAGCAAAAAAATGCCAATGTGCCCAAAAACAGTCATTTTTTATGATTTTTTTAGCATTCTCCCGAACAATGGCCTGATGTTGTTGATTGAGATATGGACACGCTAAGAAGACATCTATAAATTAGCTTGACGTGGATTTTGATTTATTTTTGAGTAGATTTTGGCTTAACTTTGCAGGAGCATAGCGAGCTATGGTCCAAGAAGATAAGTCAAAATATGCCAAAAAGAAACAAAATCCAGTCAACACAAAACATCAACATTTCGGGTAATTTATAGATGTACCCTTAAAACATCCTCCCCGTCTACAACGTTGTGTCGTTGGCGGGGAGGGTTTAAGTTACCTTCTTGACCTGCGGTTTTCAGGAAATGGAGGTCTCAATCTATTCATTGGGGAAAAGCTTACCTGAAATCGCAAACTTAATGTCGTTGCATGTGAACGTGCCATTGATGGTGTTGCACTGGTCACTGAGGGTGATGTCAAGATCGGTGATGGCATAGAAACCCTCATAATTGGATTCAGCCTTTTCAGCAGTGATTTTGTAACCAGTAGTAGTGGGTACTACATGAAGGCCGCGATATTGGATTTGGGGGACATCAACCGAACCGTTCATGTTGGTGATGAAGTTGTCGATTTGCATGATGCAACTCTCGCCTTTGGCATCCAGTGCAAACAGGTAGGCCGACTGCTTGTGGCTGCCGCTGTTGCCGTTGTCGGGATTGGACATCGATGTGCTCGCATAAGCATAGTACAGATGTGATGTGGATACTACGAGAGTAGAGCCGTCGTTGAAGTTATAGGATATCATGTTAGTGGCGCGGTCGATGTGGCCATTGAAGTTGTCGATACCGGTCGATGCTGCGGTGTTTTTGAAGGAATAAACCGAGTTGCTCTCCGCACTCATTTTCATCTCGGGTGTGGTGAACGTGTGTGAGATACCGTCAGAATCCTTGTAGTCGGCAGTGAACTTGATAGTCATGTTGGAGTAGTCCATCTCTACTGTGGTGCTGCCTTGCGAGAACACCACTTGATCGCCGTTGATAGCACGGGTGTTGATGACGCTCTTGCCCGATAGCTTGTTCTCTGGATCGTCGTTGATGCAGGAGTTTAACATGACGACTGCCAGCATGGCAAGAAGATAGATAAAAGATTTTTTCATTTTATGTTATCGATTAATAATGTTGTAACGTTGGTTGATTAATAGGCTGTGTAATCGGGATAAGTGCGGCCGGTAGCGACAACCGTGGCGCTTGCGCCCATCATGAATGTAGCGTCCAGGTGGTCGTTGATAAGGTCAATCGTTGCGTTGAACGTCTTGAACGGATATTTGTCGGTCTTCTGGGTGGTGGCACCGGTGATGGAGTCGGTGGGTGTGCGGTAAATCGAACTGGTGGTGAGGTTGTTGCCTGCGATGGTAAAACCATTATTGGTGACTGTGATAGGCACGCCTGAAGCAGTCATGTTGATAAAGTATTTCCAGTCCTTGGCGTGCAAGATCCCCGCGACCTTTATAGTGGCCTTACTGGTAGTGGGCTCGATGTTAAACTGATACATGGTGTTGTCCATCGTGGTGGTCTCGGTCGTGTCGTCGTAGGTGATTACGTTGTTGGTCTTGAGAAAGAATACCTCAGACGTGGTAGAAATGATGCGTATGCCATCAATTGTGGTGTAGGTATACCGCATCGAACCTTCGTCGAAGTCCACATATCCCTTGAAACTCTTCAGTTCGACATTGCCAGCAGCTGTTAATTCGTAGAATCCCAGTCGTTTGGGCGTAGCAGTGATTCCCTGGATGGAGATAGTCTTTTCAGTGCCGTCGTTATAGGTCAGGTCTAGTGTTGCCGTGTGCTTGGCGGTGTCCAATACCAGCGTGTTGCGCGTGTTGCTCAACCCCAGCACTTCGCCATTAGTGGTGTTAACCATGTGGTTTATCATCGGGGTGTTGACCGTAAACACGCTTCTGGCTCGAGTCCCCGGCTCGTCTTCACCGCAAGCAATGGCTCCCATGAGAAGGGCTGCGGTCGCTATCAATAAAAGGATTTTCTTCATGTCTGTTCCTTAATTTTTGTGTTGTTTAACCGCTGCAAAGATATATTAAAAAACAAATGGCGCATTCATTCTTGCACCATTTGTAATGATTTTTATATTAAATGACGTTAAAAAGACTACTTGAGTTTGCCTTCCTTATCGTAGTGGCCGTCGATTTCTTTGCCCATGGCTGTACCCTGACAGTCAAACGAGATGGAGTAGGTCTTCTTTTCAATATCCACGGTGCTCCTCAAGTTGTTGACTCGCAGGGTGGGGAAGGGAACAGGAGTGTTGCCGCGCACAAGGTTGGGAACGATATCTGTGCCGACCAGGGTGAACACCTTGCCCGTCTTGTCGACCGTACAAGGGGCGTTTACGCTGATGTTCAGTGGCGGTGATGAAACCCCACCCATCTGGAAGACTGCATTGTAGACGTAGATGGTGCTTGAATCCTTGTTGAGGTCGATGTCGTAGATCAGATAAGTGTCGTTGGCTTCGCCGTGCTCGCTTTCCAACTGCTGGGTAACGGGCAGATCAGGCTCATCCTTCTCATCGCCGCATGCGGTAATCATCATGCCGAGAGCAGCGGCAATAAACAACATGGAAAAAAATTTCTTCATTGTTTTCTTTCTTCTTTAATGGTTGTTATTGTAAAAAAAAGTTATGTTTTAATTATTTAGTAATCAAATCTTAATGTCGCGCCCACCGAGCGACCATGGCCCCGTTGCAGGAAGGGGTGCTGGATGGACACGAAGTAAAATGTCTTGTAACCAGTGTCGGTCAGGTTCCTGCCCCACAATTGCACGCTATATTGCTTTTGTTTCCAGGTGATTGATGCGCCCAGCAGGGCATACATCGGTTGTGACATCGTGTTGGCCTCGTCCCAATAGATGTCACCCGTTGCGCTGACATTGGCCGCAAAGGTAACTAATTTGTTCCAATCACCGCCTATCTTCAACGAATGATTCACCTCGGCAAACAGGGTGTGCATCGGGGCATAGGGTACCCGCTTGCCGCTATGGTCAACCTTGCCGTCGTTATAGTCCTGGAATGTGGCATGAGTGAAACCATAGCTCAAGTTGAAATGTGTCAACTCGGTGGGGGCAACCGACATAGCAAACTCGACGCCCCAACTGTGGGTCTTGCCGGCGTTGGCCATCATACGGCCTGTGGTGGTGCCCGGAGGAAAAACTGTTAACTGGCGGTCTCGGCAGTCCATGAAGAAAACGCCAAGGTCGCTCTGGACTCGAGCGTCCCAACATTCAAAGTGTCCGCCCAGCTCGTAATTCCATGCTTTCTCAGGCTTGTAGCCCACCATCTTGTCCACATCATATTGTAGGCCTATGCCCATCATGCCCATGAGCCGTTGTTGCAGCACGTCACTGAACATCTGCGTATTGAAGCCGCCGGCTTTGCTGCCGCGCGAAGCCGATAGATAAACAGTATGGTTCTTTCCCTCCCATGGGTGCCATGAAAGACTCAAGTTGGGCAGTATATCAAAGAAGTCCTTATCCAGGGTCCCGTGTTCGTCGATGTTGATGTCCTCATGAGAGAACAGGGCACCGGTTGCCAGCACATAAGTGTTGTAGCCGGTGTGGGTCTCGCTATGGTAGTTGAGACGGGCGTGCTCGTAGTCGAAGCGCAAGCCCGCCTGAAGCGTCCATTGCTCCCAATGATAGATACTCTCGTGATAGAGCGCGGCACCCCAGTTGGGACTGGTGAAGTGGCTGCCCAGCAGGAAGGAGCGGGTGTCCCATGCGATGGGATACTCTGGAATCGCTTCATTGGTGTGTTTCTCGATGAGTTGTTCGATGCCGTAGTCGTAGAAAGTCACCGGAGCGTCCATCTTGTAACGGCGGTAGAAGCCACTGGCTCCAGCAAGCCAGTTATATCCGTTGGGATTATCATGACTGCGTGCGATGAAGTCTTGGGTGATGGCATGCTCGCGGCGAGCCTGTGTCAGCGTGAAGTAGTCCTTAACGGTAAAGTCTTGATCCAGTGTCATGTTATCGTCAAGATACTGGTAGCTGGTGATGCTCGACAAGGTGAAATGCTCTAAGTCCTTGCGTGCCGTCATCCCGTCCATGACCGCTGTACGCCGGTAGAAACAGGTGTCATTATAGGCGATTTTGCCTGTCTCGACCCACTCGTAGGGGTAGCCTCCCTGGCGGCTCACCGAAACCGATGCCACGTTGGAAATATACCACCCGCTTTGACTGCGCCACTCCAGTTTGGAGCGGGCACTGAACATACGCTCCCAGTCGCAACGCTTATGGTTGTAATCGTTGGTGAATTCGCCATCGGTTCTGCCATATTGCACCGACAATGAAACTCCCAAATCGTCTCTCAGCAATCGGTAGTGGCTCGCCCCTGCGCGCAGTGTGCCGTGGCCGGCTCCCTCAACGACGGCGCGGGTGCCCTGGTAGTTGAGAGGAGACATAGTATAGACGTTCATCAGACCGCCCAAAGAATTGCGGCCGTACAGGGTGTTTTGAGGCCCACGCAATACCTCAATCCGTGCGATGTCCAGCAGGTCAATGTCGTAATTCTCCTTGGTCATCACGGGCACGTTGTCGATCGTCAGACCCATGGCGGGCTGGTCGATGCGTGTGCCGATGCCGCGCACATACACTGACGATGTCATGCGGCTGCCATAGTCGGGAATGAACAGGTTGGGCACCAGGCTGGCAGCAGTCTTTACCGACAACACATGGTTGCGCTCGGCGTCCTGGCGGTTGACGACCGTCAGAGACGTGGCTTGGCTGCGCATGTCGGTGCTCTGCTTGATAGCCGTCACTGTAACCTCATTGAGCGATAGGGTGTCTCCCGTGGCAACGGGTGATACTCCAGTCAAGGCATCGGCTCCATGGGCTATCAGGCAGGACAATATGATTGTTATCGTTTTTTTCACGACTGCAAAGGTAGTATTTTTTTCCGTTCTCCCACTAAAACATGTAGCGGCACTGTCGATGCACAGTGCCGGAGTCAACTCGCCTTGTTGAGCGACAAGCTTGTTGCTTCGAGTCGCAAAATAACAACATTTTAGACCAATCTTTCTTAAAATTGACTTAAAAACCGGTTGGCATAGTCAGAGTGACGGTAGTGGGTTGCTCGCGGTCGCTATCGATTGTGACCGAGGCTCCGATGAGGTCGGAAAAATGACGGACGATGGACAGCCCAAGCCCATAACCCTGGGTGAATCGGGAGTTGGGTTTGGCAGCCCTGTAGAACTTGTTCCAGATGAGGTCAATCTCCTCGCGTGGAATACCGTGCCCGGTGTTCATCACGGTAACCTTTGCCATGCCGTCGACAGTCTCTGTGGTGATGGAAAGACTGCCGCCATCATTACAGTATTTCACGGCATTGCTGATGATGTTGGCCAGGATGGTGGTCAAGGCTCTACGGTCGGTGATGATTGTAGAACTGCCTGGCTGCGCTTGGATGCTGACATGTATCTTGCGGCCCAAGAGCTCCTCGGCATGGAGACTGGTCAGGTCATTCACTAAATCCTCTACCTTGATTTCCTCTTCATGCAACATCAGGCGCCCGCTCTCGACACGGGTTAGCGTCAGCATGTCTTCGAGCATGTCATTCATGTTATCCACCTCGCCGATGCATTCCTTGATTTTTGTAACATACTCTTCTTGGCTGCGTGGTTTGCGAATCAGCACTTCCATAGACCCTTTTAGCACGGCCAGAGGGGTCCTGAACTCATGGGAGGCATAGGATGTGAACGACAGCTCGCGTTCCAGCGCATCCTTTAACGGCTGTAGGCTTTTTCTGGCCACACTGCGTGAAACAAAATACAAGGCCACCATTGTCAAGGCATAGAAGATGCTGCTTGCAAGCAGCACCTCACCGAGCATGTGGATGACGTGTTCACGGGTTAGAACAGCCATGGATGCGCGATTGATTTCAATATCAAATACCGCAAAAAGCAGCGCGCACAGCAGCATGGTCAACAGACCCACTTGAACGATGATCTTGCGGGCTATCTCGTTTTGGAATTTTTTGTTCTCATTCATCTTGGCTTAATCTTTTGCAATGAACCCTACGCCTCTGACTGTGCGGATGAAACCGTTGTCACGGTCGGAATTCAACTTTTTGCGCAGCGAGTTCATGAAAACATCGATGACGCCGGTGTCATATTGGAATTTAATGCCCCAAACGTGATTGATGATGTCATCGCGCGTGCACACCGAGCCCTTGTGCTCGATGAGGTAGAGCAGCAGGTCGAACTCTCGAGTGGTGAGTTTCACCTCCTTCGCGTCAACAAATGCCTGACGCGATGATACATTGAGGCGCAAGTTGCCCAGCGAGCGATAGTCGTCATGGGCGCGATTGCGGAATTGGACTTTTATGCGCTCCAGCAGCTCTTCAAACGAGAAGGGCTTCTTGATGTAATCGTTGGCCCCGGTGCGCAACCCTTCTATGGTCTCGGCAACGGTGTCCTTGGCGGTGAGAAAAAGCACTGGCGTCACGGTGTCGGTGGCGCGTATCCTCTTCAGCACCTCCATGCCGTCCATCCTGGGCAGCATCCAGTCAAGAAGCACTAAATCGGGCTTGTGGTCTAAAAAAGCCTGCATGCCCTGGGCTCCGTCATGTGCCGTGATGGTGTCGTAGCCTTCCTCTTGCAGCCCCTCGTTGAGAAAGCGGCAGATGCCTTGTTCGTCTTCAATGATCAGTATGGTCATTTCCTGTTCAATTATAATCGACGCTTCAAAATTATTGATTTTCTTTTAAACCGCAATTAAGATTTGTTTAAAAATCATCAGTGGTGATTTTGGATTGCGTTGAGTGATGGCCGAAATCGCCGTTTGTCAACATTTGTCAGGCCGTAGTGGTGTAGCCTTCATGACCTTTCCATACGGGCTTTCTGCCAAAAGATCTTAGGAAAAATGCCGAGTCGACACGATATTCGTGCGATATTGAAAACAGAGTTGTTAACAACTGCGAAAAATGGTGGCCATTTGGTTTGGTCATTTAATATATATTGTGTAAATTTGCACCGCATTTCAGGGCTTTCCTGTGCGATTCATTCTATGCTGAACGGCATAAATGGTTGTACAGTAAGGTCTTTGGCGGCATTACATGTTTTAACCAGTAAAAAACTAAATAAAACAATACAAAGAACTTCTTTTATGGATTTATCAATTTTCGGAGTACAGAGCACCACATTGGCGATAACTGCAGCCTTGACTGGAGTGTTGCTGGTGGTAGGTGCCCTGGTAATTGCGTGGCTCATAGGCCCGCGCAGTTACACCAAGAAGAAAGGTGAGCCCTTTGAGTGCGGTATTCCCACTCGCGGTGATTCGATGGCTCAGTATCATGTGGGCTATTACCTGTTCGCCATCCTGTTCCTGATGTTTGACGTGGAGACGGTATTCCTTTTCCCGTGGGCAACTATCTGTAAGAACATCGGCAGTCAGGCTCTGCTCGCTGTGGGTACATTCCTTGTTATTCTGGTTTTAGGTCTGGCTTACGCCTGGAAGAAAGGAGCGTTGAGATGGAAGTGAAAATCAAGTCAATGAAGCATGAGGACTTCAAGGATAACGAGTATATCGATAACCTGGTTGAGCAACTGCGTGCCGGCGGCACCAACGTCATAGTCGGCAAGCTGGACCAGCTGATGAACTGGGGCGTGAGCAACTCGCTGTGGCCATTGTGCTTTGGTACCAGCTGCTGCGCTATCGAGTTCATGTGCCTGGGAGCTGCTCGCTATGACATGGCGCGCTATGGCTTCGAGGTGGCTCGCAACAGCCCCCGTCAGGCCGACTACATCATGTGCCAGGGCACTATCAACTACCGCATGGCTCCCGCGTTGAAACGCCTGTATGAGCAGATGGCCGAGCCCAAGTATGTTATCGCATGCGGCTCTTGTACTGTGAGCGGCGGACCATTCAAGAACAGCTATTGCGTGGTCAAGGGCGTTGACGAGATTATCCCCGTCGACGTGTACCTGCCTGGTTGCCCACCACGTCCCGAGGCCTTCTTCTATGCTTTGATGCAGTTGCAACGCAAGATCAAGGTGCAGAAATACTTTGGCGGCGTAAACCGCAAGGAGAAACTCGACCTCAAGTATGATGGTCAGGCATTGAAGGAAGAAGTCAAGTAATAATTAGATAAAAACCATTAATAATATGGCAGAGATACAAGACAAAATCACCCAGTTGTGCCCCCAGGCTCAAATCGATACCACCGGCGAGTTCCCGCTGGTAACGGTTGCCGACGCGCAGTGGCACGACTTGGCACGCGCTCTCAAGACCCAGTTGCACTTTGACGTGCTCAGTGCTGTCGTGGGTATGGACTGGACCGAGGCGTTTGGCTGTGTTTATTACCTGACCAACACCAGCACTCACGAGCTGCTGCACGTCAAGGTGACCTGTGCCGACCGTGAGAATCCCTGTATGCACTCTGTTGTGGATCTGTGGCCAGTGGCCAATTTCCAGGAGCGCGAGGTGTACGACTTTTTTGGCATTGTGTTCATCGGTCATCCCGACATGCGCCGCATGTTCCTGCGCAACGACTGGGTGGGTCACCCCCTGCGCAAGGACTATGACCCCGCAAGCAACCCTCTGCGTCTCGAGGACGAGACCAACGAGGACTACACCTGCCGCTGGATTGAGGATGAGAATGGCAATGTCAAGAAGGTGGAAGGCAAGGTGTTTGAGGATGACGAGTATGTCGTCAACGTGGGTCCGCAGCACCCCTCAACCCATGGCGTGATGCGTTACCGCGCGAGCATCGATGGCGAGCTGGTCAAGAAAATCGATGTCGTGAGCGGCTATATCCACCGCGGTATCGAAAAGATGTGTGAAAACCTGACCTATCCCCAGATGCTGCTCTACACCGAGCGCATGGATTACATGGCTGCTCACATCAACCGCCATTGCATGTGCATGTGTGTGGAGAAGGCTCTCGGTCTTGAAGTGCCCCGTCGCGCCGAGCTCATCCGCTTGATGATGGACGAGCTCATGCGCTTGTCATCCCACTTGTTGAGCTATGGCTGCTTGACGATGGACCAGGGCGCTACCACCGCGTTTTTCTATGGCTTCCGTGAGCGTGAATTGATTTACGATATTTTTGACCGCACTTGCGGCGCCCGCATGTCGATGAGCTACAGCACCATTGGCGGTGTGGTTGCCGATGTGCATGAAGACTTCATCAAGGACGTGCGCAATGCTTGCGACGTGATTGAGAAGGGTCTCAAGGAATACCACAAGCTCTTTACAGGCAACGTCATTGCAGTGAACCGTATGACTGGTGTAGGTATCCTCTCGAAGGAGGATGCTATCGCCTACGACATCACTGGCCCCTCGGGACGTGCAAGCGGCTGGCACTGCGACGTGCGCAAGACCAATCCTTATTCGCTCTATAACGAGTTTGACTTTGATGAGGTCGTTTATGAAAACGGCGACTCGATGGACCGCTACATGGTTCGCATGAAGGAGATGGAGCAGTGCATCAAGATCCTGCGCCAGGCATGCGATAAGCTCGAAGCCGAGGGGATCCAGGGTGAGTATTGTGCTCCCAAAGTGCCCAAGGTGATGAAACTCCCCGCTGGTCACTGGTATCAGCAGGTTGAAGCCAGCCGCGGTGCCTTTGGCGTTTACATCGAGAGCGATGGCAACACCAAGCCCGTGCGTGTACACTTCCAGTCGCCGTGCTTCAACCTGATTGGCGTGGTAGACCTCACGTGCAAGGATAACCTGATTGCCGACCTGATCACCATCACAGCGTCGCTCGACTTCGTTATCCCTGATATCGACCGCTAATCTAATGAGTATATTAATCAAGAACTAACCACTAAATAGAGATAAGAGATATGTTTGACTTTGGTATAGTCACTAAATGGTTGGATGACCTGCTCAACAGCGTGATGCCTGCATGGCTCACCACGACAATCGAGTGTGTCCTGGTGGCCGTGGGTTTGCTGGTCGCTTATTCGCTCATCGCCATGTTCTACATCTTCTACGAGCGCAAGGTGTGCGGTTGGATCCAGTGTCGACTGGGTCCGATGCGCGTGGGTAAGTGGGGCTTGCTCCAGGTGTTTGCCGACGTGATCAAGATTCTCCAGAAAGAGTTGATTACCCTGTGGAATACCGACAAGTTCCTTTTCAAGTTGGCTCCATATCTGGTGCTCATCGCCTCGATGTTGACGTTTGCTTGCCTGCCATGGGGTAAGGGCTTGCAGATTGTGGACATGAATATCGGCGTGTTCTTTATCGTCGCCGTGTCATCGATTGGCGTGCTGGGCATCTTGCTTGCCGGTTGGGCCAGTAACAGCAAGTACACCCTCATCGGTGCCATGCGTAGTGGTGCCCAGATGATCAGCTATGAGTTGAGCTGCGGTATATCTATCCTCACCATCGTTTGCTTGGCTGGCACAATGTCGATTACAGGCATCGTCGAGGCCCAGCAGGACGGCTGGTTCCTCTTCAAGGGCCACCTGCCTGCCATCCTCGCGTTCATTATATATATGATAGCAGCCAATGCCGAGAACAACCGTGGCCCGTTTGACCTCCCCGAGGCAGAGCATGAGCTCACCGCCGGTTACCATACCGAGTATTCCGGTATCCACTTCGGCTTTTTCTATCTGGCCGAGTATCTGAACCTCTTTATCGTTTCGGGCATTGCCACGCTGCTCTTCCTGGGAGGCTGGATGCCATTGCACATCCCCGGATGGGAAGGTTTCAACCAAGTGATGAACTACATCCCCAGTGTGGTGTGGTTCCTGGGTAAGGCTTTCTTCATCACCTTCATCTTCTTCTGGATCCGTTGGTCTTTTCCCCGCGTGCGCATCGACCAGATGCTGGCGCTGGAATGGCGATATCTGATGCCTATCGGCCTGGTCAACCTGGTCGTGATGGCTATCATCGTGACCCAGGGATGGTACTTCGGCGCATGATTTTCATTGATACGTTAACTACAAACAATAAAATATACCATTAAAAGTCAGTAATTGAATTATGGCTGAGATTTTTGGAAAAATAACCCAAGTTATCGGTCCTGTTGTCGATATCGCGTTTGAGGAAGAGGGCGCATCTCGTCCTCCCATCTATACCGCGTTGTCGGTGCAGCGTCCCGATGGCAGTGAACTCATTCTGGAAGTGGAACAGCATGTGGGAGAGAATACCGTGCGCTGTGTCGCTATGGATAGTACCGATGGCTTGAAGCGCGGAGCACGCGTGAAGTCGCTGGGACATCCCATCAGTGTACCCACTGGTGACCAGATCAAGGGCCGCTTGCTCAACGTTATTGGTCAGAGTATCGACCACCTGCAGCCCTTGAAGGAAGGCTCGCGTCGAGCAATCCATCAACCTGCACCACCTTTCAGTGACTTGTCCATCTCACAGGAAATCCTCTACACCGGTATCAAGGTCATCGACCTGATTGAACCGTTCAGTAAGGGTGGTAAGATTGGCCTCTTTGGTGGCGCAGGTGTTGGTAAGACCGTGCTTATCATGGAGCTTATCCACAACATTGCGCATGGTCACAACGGCTTCTCGGTATTTACCGGCGTTGGTGAGCGCACCCGCGAGGGCAACGACCTGCTGCGTGAGATGATCGAGAGCGGTGTTATCAACTATGGTGACAAGTTCAAGGAAGGACTCGAGAAGGGTGAGTGGAATCTCAAGGACGTCGACATGAAGGCGGTAGAGAGCTCTCAGGCCACACTCGTGTTCGGACAGATGAACGAGCCTCCCGGCGCGCGCTTGCGCGTGGCATTGTCTGGCCTAACAGTCGCTGAGCAGTTCCGCGATCAGGACGGTGGCGGCAAGGATATCTTGTTGTTCATGGATAACATCTTCCGTTTCACCCAGGCCGGTAGTGAGGTATCGGCTCTGCTTGGCCGAATGCCTTCGGCCGTAGGTTACCAGCCCACGCTGGCCAGTGAGATGGGTAAGCTGCAGGAGCGCATCACCTCGACCAAGACGGGTAGCATCACCTCGGTTCAGGCCGTGTATGTGCCTGCCGATGACTTGACCGACCCTGCTCCCGCAACGACATTCAACTTCCTGGATGCAACCTGTGTGTTGAGCCGCAAGATCGCCGAGCTGGGTATCTATCCCGCGGTCGATCCCTTGGCTTCAACCTCTCGTATCATGGACCCGAACATCATTGGCGAGGAGCACTATAATGTTGCACAGCAAGTTATCCACCTGCTGCAAAAGTATAATGAACTTCAGGATATCATCGCCATCCTGGGTGTAGAGGAGTTGAGCGACGAGGATAAGCTGGTTGTGTCGCGTGCGCGCCGTGCCCAGCGTTTCCTTTCACAGCCCTTTTTCGTGGCCGAGCAGTTCACCGGTCTTCCCGGTGTGATGGTTCCGCTTGCCGAGACTATCCGCGGTTTCAAGATGATCCTCAATGGCGAGGTCGACGACCTTCCGGAACAGGCATTCCTCAGCGTCGGCACTATCGACGAGGCTATCGCCAAGGGTAAGAAATTGCTCGAGCAGAACTAATAACACAACCACAGTTATACATTATTAATTTAAAACATGACACTCAAGATTATATCGGCTGAACAAATCGAGTTTGAAGGTACTGTCGAACTGGTGACGCTTCCCGGCGTTATGGGACAGTTCCAGGTACTCAAGAACCATGCAGCCCTCATCGCCGCTCTCAAGGCTGGCCGCATGAGCTATGTAGCCGATGGCAGCACCGTGGAGCGTGATATTCACGGCGGTGTGGCCGATGTTAAAGATAATGTGGTGTCGGTTTGCCTATATTGACGCAAGACTATGAAGAAAGCAATCACTGGAATCATTGCGCTTGCCATCATTGCACTGATGGCCCTCGGCTATGCCGATGCGGCTCACCACAGCGACGGGCAGCAGCATGAGGTGAACCCCCAGGAAATCATCTTTGAGCACCTGGGAGACTCCTACGGCTGGGAGGTGCCCTTCTCGCATAGCAAGCGTATCCCGTTGCCTGTCATAGTGCGTGCACAAGATGGCACGTGGCATGCTTTCATGTCGAGCAACCTGCAAGGTGGTGAACAGTATGACGGCTTCCAGATTGCCCAGGGTGGGGACTACAACAACAAGGTGGTCCAAGTGTTACCCGATGGCAGCCAGTATCGTCCACTGGACCTTTCCATCACCAAGAACGTGGCTGGTATCATCATTGCCGCAATCGTGGTGTTGCTTCTTGTGTTCAAGTTGCGCAACTGGTACAAGAAAAACGGGCTCAAGGCACCGCGCCGCTTTACCGCAGCCCTCGAAGTTGTGGTACAATTCGTCTATACCGACACAATCCGCCCCATCATGGGCAAGGAGGCTCCAAAGTATGGACCTTACTTGTTGACGGTATTCTTCTTTATCTTGACGATGAACCTGCTGGGCTTGATCGTGATTTTCCCAGGTGGCGCTAACCTGACGGGCAACCTGGCCGTGACAGCAGTGCTGGCTGTGCTCACGTTCCTGGTGACAAATTTAACGGGAACCAAGCACTACTGGAAGGAGATGTTCTGGCCCGAGGTGCCCACCGCGCTCAAGTGCCCGGTGCCCTTGATGCAGGTGATTGAACTGTTTGGCATCTTCACCAAGCCCATCGCCCTGATGATCCGTCTTTTTGCCAACATGATGGGTGGCCACATGGTGGTGATTGTGTTCATGCTGTTGATCTTCATCTTTGGCAGCATGTTCGGCACCGCTGTGGGAGGAGCGATGACCCCGCTCTCGGTAGCACTGTCGTTGTTCATGCTGCTGCTCGATGTGCTGGTGAGCTTCATTCAAGCCTATGTGTTTACCATCCTTTCCACCATGTTCATCTCGATGGCTCATGTCCATGCCCATGAGCAGTGACATGCAAGACCGGCACAGACTGACAACATGGTAACCAATTAACTGAGAATAATAAATTAAACAAACAATAACAAACTAAAAAACTTTACGACTATGTTAGGAATGATTTTATTAGAGGCTATGGCCAACCTTGGAGCAGCTATTGGAGCAGGTATCGCAGCTATCGCAGCAGGTATCGGTATTGGTAGAATCGGTGGCAGCGCAATGGAAGCTATCGCACGTCAGCCCGAGTCAACCGGTGACATCCGTAGCAATATGATTGTGATTGCCGCTCTTATCGAGGGTGTCGCTTTCTTTGCACTCATCGTCTGCATCCTTGCCATCTTTATTAAGTAATCAACCCTTAACCGGTTTACCAGATGGAACTTTTCAAGCCTGAATTTGGTCTGGCATTCTGGATGTTCATTGCATTCCTGTGCCTGTTCCTCATCCTTGCCAAGTGGGCATGGCCGTTCATCATCAAGTCGATGGAAGAACGGGCCGAGCTCATCGACAAGGGCGTGGCCTATGCACAGGAGGCTAAATCGCATTTGGACAATGCCAAGGCCGAGGCTGACAAGTTGCTTGCCCAGGCTCATAACGAGCAGGCCGACATCCTGCGTGAAGCTGCCAAAATGCGCAATGAGCTGATTGAAAAGGCTCGTGCCGAGGCCGCCGACGAGGCTAAGAAGGTGACCGATGCTGCTCAGGTTTCGCTTGAGCAGGCGCGCAAGGAGGCCGAGAAGCAACTGCGCTCGCAGGTCGGTGACCTGGCACTGCAAATCGCCGAGAAGGTGATCCGTCACAATATCGCCAGCGACGATGCCCAGAAAGCGCTTGTAGACAAATATCTGAGTGAGGTTGAGACTAAAAACTAACGCGATATGAGTGACGGACTGATTCCACGCCGATACGCCAAAGCGTTGTACAAGTACGCCGTCGAGAACGGTGACTCGCAGGAAATCTATGAGCTCCTCAAGAACCTCAGTTTCCGCTACACCGCTATCGACGAACTCAAACGCGCGGTGCTCAACCCCGAAATCTCTGACGAGGAGAAGGGTGCCCTCATGCTCAAGCTCATGGGTGCAACTTCTGGCAGCTCTCTTGACAAGTTCTTGCTGCTGTGTGTGCGCAACAACCGAGCTGAGTATCTGCAGAAGATATCCCTCGCCTATGTCGACCTCTACCGCGAGACGCATGAGATAGCCCATGTGGTCATTACCACCGCAGTCCCCATGCCCGAGCCCGAGGTCAATGCCATTATCGATGTCGTGAAGAAGCGCTTGGGCGCAATGACCCTCGAGGTCGAGCAGGTCATCAACCCCGATTTGATTGGCGGTTTCACCGTTCAGATCAATGGACTTGTGCTTGACGCATCGGTAAAGAGAGAATTGAATGAATTGCGACTGCAATTGCAAAAGAAATAACTGAATTTTCTATTTGAAGAGATGATTAATCCCAGTGAAATATCTGATATACTGAAACAGCAGCTCGTCGATGATATCGCAAAGCGCCAGGTGGCCTTTGAAGAAGAAGGTACCGTCCTGGAGGTTGGTGACGGCGTTGCTCATGCCTATGGCTTGCACAATGTCGAAGCCAACGAGCTCGTGCAGTTCGAGAATGGCGTGACTGGCGTTGCTATGAACCTTGAGGAGAGTGACGTGGGTATCATCCTGCTCGATGAGGTTGACACAGTGACCGAGAACATGAAGGTTCGTCGCACGGGCGAAATCGCTTCGATCGAGGTGGGCGAGGGCTTGCTTGGACGTGTAATCAACGTTTTAGCCAAGCCCATCGATGGCAAGGGACCTGTCGACGGCAAGAAATTGCGTCTGCCGCTCGAGCGCAAGGCTCCCGGTGTCATCTTCCGTCAGCCTGTGAACCAGCCCCTGCAGACCGGTCTCAAGGCTATCGACTCGATGATTCCCATTGGCCGTGGCCAGCGTGAGCTCATCATCGGTGACCGCCAGATTGGTAAGACAGCCATCGCGGTGGACACCATCATCAACCAGCGTGCCAACTATGAAGCCGGCAAGCCCGTCTATTGCATCTATGTCGCCATTGGCCAAAAGGCTTCGACCGTGGCTGCATTGGTCAACAAGCTCGAAGAGAGCGGGGCTCTGCCCTATACCATCGTGGTTGCTGCCACTGCCGCCGACTCGGCATCGATGCGTTACTATGCACCCTTTGCAGGTGCCGCCATCGGTGAGTATTTCCGCGACACTGGCCGTGACGCATTGGTGATCTACGATGATCTCTCCAAGCATGCTGTTGCCTACCGTGAAATCTCGCTGATTCTCAAGCGCCCCTCGGGACGTGAGGCCTATCCTGGCGATATTTTCTACCTGCACAGCCGTCTGCTGGAGCGTGCCGCCAAGATCAATGAGAACCAGGCTGTAGCCAGCGTGATGAACGACCTGCCCGAGCCCCTCAAGCCCATTGTCAAGGGTGGCGGCTCGTTGACGGCTCTTCCCATCATCGAGACTCAGGCAGGCGACGTGAGCGCCTACATCCCCACTAACGTGATTTCCATTACCGATGGTCAGATTTATCTGGAATCGGCCCTGTTCAACTCAGGTATCCGTCCCGCCGTTAACGTGGGCATCTCGGTATCGCGTGTGGGTGGAAACGCTCAAATCAAGTGTATGAAGAAGGTAGCCGGTACCCTCAAGATTGCCCAGGCACAGTATCGTGAACTTGAGGCCTTCACCAAGTTTGGTGGCGACATCGACCCCGTTACTGCACGCACCATCGACACTGGCCGCAAGAACGAGCGTCTGCTCGTCCAGCCACAGTACACTCCCATGCTGGTTGAGGAACAGGTGGCCATCATCTATTGCGGTGTAAACGGCCTCTTGCGTGACGTGCCTCTTGAAAAGGTGGGTGAGTTTGAGAAACTGTTCATCGAGTACCTGCGTGGCAAGCACCAGCATGACGTGCTCGATGTACTGCGCACCGGCAAGATTGACGACGACGTTATGGACAAGCTGAAAGCCGCTGCAGCTCACGTAGCAGCCAAGTACACCGCCGCCGTTTAATATAGCAATCACATTAAGTTCACAAGATGTCAACATTAAGAGAACTCAAAACGCGAATTGGTTCGGTAGCCTCTACCCAAAAGACGACGAGCGCCATGAAGATGATCTCGTCGTCCAAGATGCGTAAGGCTACTGGCCAGCTGCAGCGGCTGTCGCCCTATCGCCACATGGTGCAGCACGTCATCAGTCACCTGCTGGTAACCGACCAGCAGTTCGACTCTCCGCTAATCGCACAACGAGAGGTGAAACGTGTGGCTCTGGTGGTCTTTGGTAGCGATGATGGCTTGTGCGGTGGATTTAACGTCAATATTTTCAAACAATTGCTGCTCTCAATCAACGAGGTGCGCCGCGAGTATGGTCAGCAGGTGGGCATCACCGTCGTCCCTGTGGGTAAGAAGATGACCAAGGCCGTCGAGAAAATCACCGGTGACAGTATCCAGATGGAGCGTGTTGCTCTCAATACCCGTAGCGACAGTGAGGGCTTGTATGCCTTTACCGATTTGATGAAGACCCGCTTCCTTGAGCACACGTTTGACCGCGTGGAAATGCTTTACATGCATTTCATCTCGACGGGCAAGCAGGTGTTCACCCGCGAGCAGTTGCTGCCGGTCAGCTACCAGGGACTTGCCGACAATATTGACCCGCGCGCAGCCAATAGTCCCTGTCTGTTTGAGCCCGACGCCAACACTATCTTCAACACCGTGCTGCCATTACACATCAAGTCGATGTTGCAGGATGTCTTCATCCAAAGCGCGGCCAGTGAGCAGAGTGCACGCGTCATGGCAATGCAGGCAGCGAGCGACAATGCCAAGGAGTTGCTCGATGAGCTGCAGCTCGAGTATAACAAACTGCGTCAGCAGGGCATCACCACCGAGCTGCTCGATATCTTGGGTGGACAGGTGGAACGCTAATGTGAAATGTCAAGAGATTAATAGACAACATTTATATTATGAACATTAAGGAGTATTTCGTCTCAATCTTCAAAGGCTTTTATAGCCTGATCAAGGGCATGGAGGTGACTGGCAAGGAGCTGGTGACCCCCAAGGTGACCGAGCAATATCCCGAGAACCGCGCCACTCTCCACATTCCGGAGCGTTTCAGGGCTACGCTTGAGTTCATCTACGACGACAACGGTTACCACAAGTGCATTGCTTGTGGCAGTTGTGAGCGCAATTGCCCCAATCAGACCATCGCCATCACCAAGCGCATGGTAGAACTGCCCGATGGCAAGAAGAAGCAGAAACTCGACAAGTACATGTATGATCTGGGAAGTTGCACCTTCTGCGGATTGTGTGTACAGGTGTGCCCCACCAATGCGATCCGCTTCAGTAATGACTTTGAGCAGGCTGTTTTCACCCGTGAGAAACTCCTCAAGCAGCTCAATTATCTGCCCGAGAAGGACGATGCTCCCGCTCCCGCACCTGCCGCCAAACCTGCGGCCCAAGCTGCTCCCAAGCCAGTTGAAAAGGCTCCCAAGCCTGCTGTCGAGGAGAGTAATCAAGAACCCAAAGAAAACAAAGAATAATGGAATCAGTAGGTAACATCATTTTGTATTTTATCGTTGCCATCGCCATCATCGTTTTTTCGGTGCTGACGGTTACTACGCGCAAGATCCTGCGCTCGGCAACCTATCTGCTGTTTGTGCTTTTCTCAACAGCCATCATCTACTTCCAGATGGACTATCAGTTCCTGGGAGCGGTACAGATCGCCGTCTATGCCGGTGGTATTCTGGTACTGTTCGTGTTCGCTATCATGCTCACGCAACAGCCAGGTAAGAATGCCGAGGCCCTGGCCATGCATCGTCGCTGGATGGGCCTGACGGCAGCATTGGCAGGCGTTGCCGTGTGCGGCTATGCCCTGTTCAGCTATGCCGGCTTTGGCGGCCGGCTGCTCAGCGGTGGGGTGGACGTCAATATGGAAAAGATTGGCCAATTCCTGTTGAGTACCGACAAGTTCGGCTATCTGTTGCCTTTTGAGGCCATCAGTGTGTTGTTATTGGCTTGTATCATTGGTGGTGTGGTTATCGCACGTCGCCGCTAAATAATGTGATAAGATTATGGATTTGACACTGTTTATGTATCTTATTCCCAGCCTCATCATGTTTGGATGTGGCGTCTATGGTTTCATCACGCGCAAGAACATGATTGCTATCATGATTTCACTCGAGTTGATGCTCAACTCGGTGGATATCAACTTTGTGGTGTTTAACCGTTACCTGTTCCCCGGTCAGATGGACGGCATGTTCTTCTCGTTGTTTGCAATCGCTATTGCGGCAGCCGAGACGGCACTTGCCCTTGCCATCATCATCAATGTGTTCCGCATTGCCAAGAACGTGGACATCAACCAAATCACTAAACTGAAATTCTAACGATTATGCCACTTAGTTTAGCAATAGTAGTTGTAGCATTGCCCCTGTTCATGTTCCTATTCTTGGGACTCGTCGGGGTTAAAATGGGAAGAAAAATAACGGGTGTGATTGGTGTGCTGGCTATGCTGGTCGATACCATCCTGGCCTATGGCGTAGCGCTGACCTACTTCTTTGGCAGCGGTCAAGGCCAGATGGCCGACGGTGTGCGTCAGGCTGTAGTTGTTGCCAATCCCGCTTGGTTGTCGTTTACCGACACGCTGGTGGTGCGCATGGGTGTCCTTGTCGACCCCATTGCCGCGATGATGCTGGTGGTAATCACCACGGTATCATTGATGGTGCACCTCTATAGCTTGGGCTACATGAGCGACCATGACGGCAACGCCGAGAAGGGATTCCAGCGTTACTATGCCTTCTTGGCTCTGTTCACCTTCTCCATGCTGGGACTGGTGGTTGCCACCAACATCTTCCAGATTTTCATCTTCTTTGAGATGGTGGGACTGTCATCCTACCTGCTCATTGGCTTCTATTACTCAACGCCTGCTGCCAATCATGCCAACAAGAAGGCTTTTATTGTCACACGTTTGGCTGACTTGTTCTTCCTGTTGGGTATAATGATTTTGAGCTATTACACCGGTACATTCGATTTCGAAAAGCTGGTCTTCGGACCCACCATGTCGGGTAGCCTTGAGACCGCGCAGAGTGCCATCAGTACTGCCGGAGGTGCTACCTTCATGGGTTGCTCGGTAATGGCTTGGGCTTTGACCTTCATCTTCATCGGCGGCGCTGGTAAGAGTGCGATGTACCCGTTGCATATATGGCTGCCTGATGCCATGGAGGGTCCCACCCCAGTATCGGCTCTGATTCATGCCGCTACCATGGTTGTAGCAGGCGTGTTCCTGGTTGCCAGGCTGTTCCCGCTGTATGTGCTCGTGCAGGGTGCGATGAATATCATCTTGGTTGTTGGCGCGTTTACGGCGTTCTATGCCGCTGCCATCGCCTGCACCCAGAGTGACATCAAGCGTGCCTTGGCCTTCTCGACCATCTCACAGATTGCCTTCATGATGACCTCGCTGGCAGTGAGCTCCAACCAGAACTCGCTCATCGAGATTCACGGGGGCTATGGTCTGGGTTACATGGCATCGATGTTCCACTTGTTCACCCACGCTATGTTCAAGGCCTTGTTGTTCCTGTGTGCCGGTGCTATCATCCATGCCGTTCACAGCAATGAGAACAGCAAGATGCACGGTCTGCACAAGTACATGCCCATCACCAGCATCGCGTTCCTGATTGGCTGCCTGGCTATTGCAGGTATCCCCCCATTTGCCGGTTTCTGGTCCAAGGACGAGATTCTCGTCGCTGCCTACCAGCGCGGCCTGGGTTGGGGCTTGTGGATGTCGATGGTGGCTTGCATGACCGCCTTCTACATGTTCCGCATCTATTACCTCATCTTCTTCTGGAAGAAACACGAGGTGCATGATCCCCACCATGCTCCCAAGGATCAGCCCTGGACGATGACATTGCCGCTCATCATCTTGGCATGCGTGTCGGTAGTTGCAGGTTTTGTTCCCTTCCACGACTTGGTGACATGGGATGGCAAGGCCCTGCACACTGCTCTTGATTGGACAGTTGCCGGTTCGAGCGTTGTTGTCGCTCTCGTGGGCATTGGCCTTGCTACGGTGATGTACTACAAGGAGAACCCGTTGCCCGATCGTCTTGCCAATGCGATGCACGGCCTGTGGCAAGCTTCTTATAAGCGTTTCTACATGGACGAGTTCTATCAGTTCATTACCCACAAGGTGATATTCCAAGGTTTGTGTGTGCCCATCGCATGGTTTGATCGCCACATCATCGACGGCTTCATGAACCTGCTGGCCGACACAACCAACTCGGCTTCCTATGCGATTCGCCGTTTGCAGTCAGGCAGCATCCAGGCCTATGTGCTCGTCTATCTGTTGGGTGCACTGCTCATTGCAGCCATCACCATGATATGTGTAATCTTCTAATCAACGGTCTTGACAAAATAGAAAGGATATACAATGGAAATTTTCAATAATATACTGATTTACTTTGTGATCGTGCCTCTGCTCACTCTTGGAGGCTTGGCCCTGTGCAGCAACCGCGGCATCAAGGCCATCAGGACCGTTGCGGTTGTCGGTGCCAGCGTGCTTGTTGCGCTTGCTATCGCTTTGGTCAAGATATTCCTTGACGCACGCGGTGCTGGCGTCACCGACGAGATGATTTTGCGTAGCGACATCCTGTGGTATGCTCCATTCAATGTTCACTTGGCTCTGGGCGTTGACGGCGTTAGCGTCGTGATGATATTGCTCTCAGCGTTCATCGTGTTCGCCGGTGTGTTCGCCTCATGGAAGATGAACCCGCTGCCCAAGCAGTTCTTCTTGTGGTTCTTCCTGCTGTCCACGGGTGTGTTCGGCTTCTTTATTTCGATCGACCTGTTCACGATGTTCATGTTCTATGAGGTCGCTCTGATTCCCATGTACCTGTTGATTGGCGTGTGGGGCAGCGGCAATAAGAACTACAGTGCCATGAAGTTGACTCTGATGCTGATGGGTGGCTCTGCCTTCCTGATGCTGGGCCTGATTGGTATCTATTTCCACTCTGCTCCCGAGGGCCAGCCCTTGACGATGAACATTCTGGACATTGCTCATAACGATGCCATACCTCATGGGTGGCAATATGCGTTGTTCCCCTTAACGTTTGTCGGCTTTGGCGTGCTTGGAGCTATGTTCCCGTTCCACACATGGTCTCCCGACGGTCACGCTTCGGCACCCACTGCAGTGTCAATGCTCCACGCTGGTGTGCTGATGAAGCTTGGTGGTTACGGCTGCTTCCGCATCGCTATCTATCTGATGCCGTTTGCCGCTAATCAGTTGGCATGGATTTTCCTGCTGCTCACGGGTATAAGCATCGTCTATGGTGCGTTAAGCGCTTGTGTTCAGACCGACCTCAAGTACATCAACGCCTACTCATCTGTTAGCCATTGCGGTATGGTGTTGTTCGCCATCTTGATGTTCAACACTACGGCAATGACTGGCGCTGTGTTGCAGATGCTTTCCCACGGTTTGATGACGGCCTTGTTCTTTGCCCTCATCGGTATGATCTATGGCCGCACCCACACACGCGACATCCGTGACATGGGTGGCATGATGCACATCATGCCTTATCTGGGCGTGGGCTATGTGATCGCTGGTTTGGCATCGTTGGGCTTGCCGGGTCTGAGCGGTTTCGCAGCCGAGATGACAATCTTCTTTGGCTCGTTCCAGCACACCGACACCTTCCACCGTGTGCTCACGATCATGGCAACTACCTCTATTGTCGTGACTGCTGTTTACATCCTGCGCGTTGTTGCCAAGCTGTTGTTTGGTGAGGTTCAGGATGAGCATCATCGCACCTTGACCGACGCCTCTTGGGAGGAGCGCCTCTCGACCGCCACACTCATTCTTGCAGTGGCAGCCATCGGTTGCTTCCCCAACTTCTTTATTAACATCATCAGCAGCAGCTTCGACCCCGTCGTTAAGGCGCTGCAGGCTGCTCTGCCCCTGATTTGATGAAAGTGTTTAACCTGATTAAAAAGCATAAGATAAAGATATGATGGATTATTCACAATTCTTATTGATGCCTCAGGAGATTGGTCTTTTGTTGGTCTTCCTGCTTGTTTTCATCTACGACACTTTCATGCCTGAGCGCACTCAGCGTCACATGCCCGTTTTCACGGTTATCATGTTTGCACTCTACACGATATATTGCTTCTGTCCCGTTGCTGTGGGAGAGGCCTTTGGCGGCATGTTTGAGACCAATGCTCCCACCTGGGTGATGAAGAACATCCTTAATGTGGGTGTGCTCTTGGTTCTCTTGCAGGCAGTAAAATGGACCAACAGCGATTTTGTCAGCGTTCGCCGTGGCGAGTTCTACGAGTTGCTGTTGTTAACATTGCTGGGCATGTTCTTCATGATCTCGGCACGCCACTTCCTGCTGTTCGTTATTGGTCTCGAGACCGCGTCGTTGCCCATCGCTGCCCTGGCTGCGTTTGAGAAGCGTCATTACGAGTCTCATGAGGCTGCTGCCAAGTACATCTTTACCGCCATCTTCTCGTCGGCGATTTTCCTGTTGGGAATCTCTTTCGTTTACGGTATGAGTGGTTCACTGTACTTCAAGGATATCGCTACTGCACTCATCGGCAACCGGTCGGCATTACTTATTGCTGCATTGGCCTTTGTTATCGCGGGTGTCGGTTTCAAGCTCTCGCTTGTTCCCTTCCACCAGTGGACAGCCGACGTTTACCAGGGTGCTCCCACGGCAGTGACCAGTTACCTCTCGGTCATCAGCAAGGGTGCTGCTGCGTTCTCGTTCCTGGTGATTTTGGTCCAAGTGTTCGGTTCGGCCTACTCTCAGGCTTGGGAGTGGATGCTTTATGCCATCATCATTTTGACCATCACGCTGGGAAACCTGTTCGCCATTCGTCAGCGCAATCTCAAGCGCTTCCTCGCATTCTCGTCGATCTCCCAGGCTGGTTACATCATGCTTGGTGTTATTGCCGTTAACGTGATGGGCATGTCGTCAATGATTTACTATGTGCTGGTTTACATCTTCAGCAACCTGGCCGCATTTGGAGTGATTGCCGCTATCGAGCGTCAAACCGGACGTGTCACCATGGACGATTATAACGGCTTGTTCAAGACCAATCCATGGCTCGCTTTCGCTATGATGCTTGCTATGTTCTCGCTCGGCGGTATTCCACCGTTTGCAGGCTTCTTCAGCAAGTTCTTCATCTTTGTTGGTGCATGCCATCAGGGCTCAGTGGCCATCTATGTACTTGTGCTCATTGCCCTGGTCAATACGATCATCTCCTTGTATTACTATCTGCTGGTGGTCAAGGCGATGTTCCTGCGTCAGGACGACTGCGTGATACCCTCTATTAAGAGTCATTGGACTGAACGCGCAGGTCTCATCCTGTGTGTGCTCGGTATCATCTTCATCGGCTTGATCAGCTGCATTTATGCCAGCATCAACGGTGCGGTTGACGCCATCAGCTCTATGTTTGCGGTTATTCAATAAAGAAATCAATAAGGACACTTCTGATATCATTTAGCATAACCAAAAACGCCAGAAGATATATTCTTATAATATCTTTGCGAGAGAGCACCGCGGTTGTCCGCCGTGCTCTCTTTGTAATGCAAAATTGATAAAATGGGTGCTCAGAATACCTATGGCTGAAAACTTTTCATTATCTTTGCTCTTCAAGAATGTAAATATGAATGAATTTGGTATGAAAAAGACAATCTTGATGATTCTGTGCCTGTGTGCTATGTGCGCATCGGCAACTGGTGTGAAACAGGGCAGCGAGAAAACGCTGGTGGACAGTTGCGGCTTTTTCCCTCAATTGAGCCCCGACGGGCAATGGTTGCTCTATTCGCCCACCGATGCGTCTGCCCTGATGTTGAAGAATCTTGCAACAGGAACAGTGACAGCTCTTGCTGACAAGGGGTATCCTGGCTTTGACGCCACCTTCGGTCCTGACGGCAAGGTGTATTACATCACCCAGCAGCGCAAGGGCAATAAACTCATATACCGCACTGGCCATAGCTATGATCCTGTGACAGGGAAAGGCCAAGTTGTGCTCAAGCCTCAACATGGTAGCGTCCAGGTTCTGCAGGCTGCACGAGGTGTGGTAATCAACGGTGAACGCCAAGTCTATTACAGTGACAAGCAAGTTGGCGCTTGGGCCTATACACGTGGTGATAAGTTGTATCTGGTTGACGAGGCGGGCGTGACCCGAGCTTTACAGCCGGTAAAGGAGAGCAATGGCTACTTGTGGGCAAAACTCTCGCCCGACGGCACCCGAGTGCTATTCGAGGCCGCTGCTAAGGGCTTGTTTGTTTGTGACCTCAATGGCTCGATAGTGGCTGAACTTGGGGAGTTCTTGATGCCAAGCTGGTATAACAATGAATTCATCATTGCCATGAGTAATGCAGGTAACCCTCGGTTGACCGGTTCGCGCATCTGGTTGCTGTCGGTCGACGGAGCGACCGTTAAGTCCATCTCAGACCGCGAGGAACGTGCAGTGCAGCCCATGACCGTGGGTGGCAAGGTGATCTATTCACTCCTGTATAGCGGCGAGGTGAGGCAGCTCGAACTCGACATACGCCCTGCGGCTTTGACCACCGTTGCGACAGGCAGGGGCCGTACCGAGAAGGTCCGCAATCCTGTCAGCCGCAAGGATCTGCCCCGTGTGTTCATCAATCCAGGGCACGGTGGCCATAACAGCGACGACCGCCCCATGCCTACTTGGGTCATCGGCACACAAGACACCGTGCACTACTATGAATCCAACTCCAACTTGGCCAAGGGCCTTGCCTTGCAGGAAATACTGCAGAACAAGGGTTACGAAACAGTCATGTCTCGCACCACCAACCGGACCGAAGACGATTTGGACCTATTTGAAATCGTATCGCTGGCAGCCAACAGTGGCGCAGACATTTTCTTTGCCATCCATAGCAATGCCACAGGAACCAGAAATTGCGTGAACTTTCCCTTGGCTCTCTATCGCGGTTGGGATGGCCAGCCGGCAGTAGAGGGAAGTCTTGACCTGAGCAATGCCGTCATGAAGTATGCTGGCAAGAATGAATTACCCGTTTGGACACACAAGGAGCGCAGCCGTGGCGACTGGTCCTTCTATGACTGGGGATACAAGGTGGGATTAGGCGTGTTGCGCTTCAATAAGTTGCCTGGCATGCTTAGCGAGGGTTCCTTCCATGACTATCTGCCAGAACGAGAGCGCTTGTTCTCCGATTCCTATTGCTGGCTTGAAGCGTGGAACCAGTCGCTCGGTATTGATGAGTACTTTGGACGCAAGGGAAAGTTCAAGAATGGTGTTGTGGCAGGTGTCGTGCGTTGGGATGACCTACAGCGCCACGATGAGGACAAGCGCCTCTTTGATGATGACAAACTGCTGCCCATCAATGGAGCCTTGCTGCGCCTGTATAATAATCGCGGCTTGCTGGCACGGGTTTTCACTACCGATGACCTTGATAATGGAGTCTTTGTGTTTACCAATCTCAAACCCGACAAATACAGACTTGATCTCTTCTACGGTGGAGAGAATAAGTATATCTCTACCAAGGTCAAGGTGAAGAAGAATCACACTACCTATAAGAATTTGAAACTCAAGAAGGACCAGAAACCCAAGTGAGTGGGGCGGGAGAAATGTGTGTTTTAAACAAGAAAACTGACATTTTGTCAGTTTTCTTGTTTAAAATAGTTTAAAAAACTGACACGATGGCTCGGCTTTTTAACGCTGTTTAAACTTTGGACGATTGGCACCGGTTTTGCTTTATTTGCCAGTGCAAGCCGGTTGCAAGGCTGGCTGGCAAGAGAGAATAACAACATTTATAAAAAGACTCATAAAACAACAATAAAAAAGAATTAGGAGGTAATGACTATGTATTTTCCTGTAATTCGCAATCATCACAACAATTGGTTAGACAATGCTTTTAATGACTTCTTTGACACCGACTGGATGCCTCGCACGGCTATGACAGCACCGGCAGTCAACGTTAAGGAGAGTGACAAGGCTTTCACTATGGAAGTAGCAGCTCCAGGTCTCAAAAAGGAGTTCTGCAAAGTTAACATCAATGAGGATGGCAACCTGGTGGTAAAGATTGAGCACAAGACCGAACACGACGATAAGTCCTGCAAGGAGAATTGTGAGGAGTTCCACTATGTGCGCCGTGAGTTCACATACACCAATTATGAGCAGACCTACATCCTGCCCGATGAGGTGGATAAGGAACATATCAGCGCCAGGGTGGAGGATGGAATCCTTTCCATTGAGCTGCCCAAACTCATGCCGCAACCTGAGAAAAAGTTCGACCGTGTTATCGAGGTTGGTTGACCTGATACGGTTGATCATTGAGTGAACAAAGAAGCGCCTGCAATCTCAATGTGGGCGCTTCTTTTAGTACGTGCCATTTTTTAGCACCATGCGTTGA
>FLNX01003408.1_pt1 | contig 31680 bp, 26 predicted proteins | sample 1140341 | NCBI WGS metagenome assembly FLNX01 (sample SAMEA3878208, study PRJEB12797) | bioreactor metagenome | biome: Moose rumen | place: Sweden | collected 2011-10 | reverse complement strand
TCATCCATAGCTTTGTTTTCTTCGTTGTACTGTGCAAGGCTTTCTGGCTTAAACTTGTGTTCCTTGAAACGCTGCTTAAATGCTTCTGCAAGAGTAATAAACTGCGGATCCTCTGGGTCATAATAATCGCGGATTTCATGTAGTGTTTTAGAAAGCTTTTCCTGCAGCTCTGAACCATTATCAACAAGTTTTAATTCTTCTTTGTTTATCATAGAAAAGTTAAACTGAATGTTCATCATTGTTTCATTGATAAGCATTTTAGTTTCATCACTTGTTTCAAAGGCTTCAATCGTATTTATTTCATTAATTCGTGCTTGAACAGCAGCCAGCATGTCCGGAAGTTTTTCAATTACAAGTTTTGCAAAGGTCGCTTTTAATTCTTCATCACCAAAAGTGCGTACAAGATTGAACATATTTTTTGCATTTGTCAAAGCAGTTCGAAGTTCAAAGAGTTCTTTCTTGTCTTCAATTTCAGTTATTTCCTGGTCAAAGATTTCTGCATTACTTATATCATAGTTAGAAAGAGTCTGGCGCGCTTCTTTCATCTGCTTAATGATATTTTCTTTTTGTTCCAGAACCTGAGTAAACATATCAGGAAGATTTTCAAGTCCTGTTTCATCTTCGCTACTAAACTTTTGGAATTCTTTTATGTACTTATTATTGATTTCTTCAAAGTTTGCTTTTATGTCTGCAAAGTCAATTACAGTTCCATAACGCTGTTCACCGTATTCAGAATTATAAGGACGGTTAACACGTGTAATAGCCTGAAGTAGACCATGGTCGCGGAGCTTTCTTCCAAAATAAAGGCGCTTAAGACGAGGAGCATCAAAACCTGTAAGCAGCATGTTATATACAATCAGAATATCGATTGTAAAATTCTTCTTAAAGTCTTTTATAATCTGCTTGCGAGTTTCTTTATCGTCACTGTCATAAAGAATAAGTCCTGGCTTCAAAGTATATTTGTCATGCTGAACTTGTTTCAGCATCTTTTCATCATGAGATTCCGAAACAAGTTCGGAATGACAATTTAGTTCATTCTGAATCTCATCAAAATACTGATAGAGCTTTCGGGCTTGTTCACTTGTTTCGCAAATAATCATTCCGCCAAGTGTCGGATCTCCCTGCAAAAGCCTGAATGTAACCAGGTCTTTTATAATGTAGCGGAGCAATTCTTTTACATAAGAATCATGGCTGATAATATCTTCTTTTTTAAGTTCACCCTTAGTAACCAGTTTTTCAAGTTTCTGGTATGCTTCAGTAAGTCGCTTGCGGTATGAAGTTTCAATTTCTTCTCGTAGGATTTTTAATGTATAACCATCCTGAATTGATTTATCATAATAGTATGCATGAAAATAATCGCCAAAGACTGAACAAGAAGATTTTTCTTCTTTAAGGATTGGAGTTCCAGTAAGAGCAATTTTAATTGAATCAGGATCAGCATTAAACAGATTTGCAAGGAAACATCCGTCAGGTTTATAACCTCGGTGAGCTTCATCAATTATAAATATACGTTGAAGATTTGTAGCATAATCTTTAACCTGAACTTTTTTCTGGTCTTCTTCAACTTTCTGAATGTTTACGACTGTAATTTCAGCTTTACCAGTGACTCCCTGCTGGCTCTGATTTGTACGGAACTGTTCCATCAATTCAGTTTTACTATTAGCTGTATTTATAGAAAGTCCGCGAGCTTCAAACTCTTGCTTTGCCTGTTCAAGCAAATCCAAGCGGTCTACAATAAAATAAAACTTGGTGACTTTATTATGCTTTGCAAAATAATCTGTAAGTATTCGGGTAAGATAATATGAAAGAGCGGTTTTTCCAGAGCCCTGTGTATGCCAAACAATTCCAGATTTCTTTCCATTTTCAAGCGCGTCACGAATAGCAAGAGCAGCAAACATCTGCTGGTAACGCATAATATGCTTCTGGTCAGTCACTTCAATTTTTCCATCAACTTCGCGCTCAGATTTTACATAAGCAATTCCATATTTCAGAATAAAGAGTAATCGTTCAGGGCTGCACATAGAAGTAATAATTCTGTTTGTCGGTGTATAAATATCAAGATTAGTCTGATACTCAGGAGACTGTTTAATTACCTGGCAGTTAAAGTCAGTAAGAATCTCTTTTTCAACTTCCTGGTCTATCGGCTTATAAGGATAATTAGCATTAAAAGGTGGTATAGGCTGAGCCGTAAAATTGTCTTCTCTAAAGCAGTTAAAGAAAGCTTTCTTTCGTGCGCCAGTACAATAAAAAGCACCTTCGATTGGAACAATACCGCCAAGTGCAGAATATTCCATATTATTAGAAAAAATCATCAGCTGAGTGATGTTTATAAAACGCCGGAATTTTTTATTCGGTAAGCGTTCATTGTTCATGCGGTTAGCTTCCGCAATCATTCCACCAACGTTGTTAGTTTTCTTTACTTCAATAAAAACAAGAGGTAGGCCGTTTATAAAAAGAGTAATATCAGGGCGGAATTCATCTTCTCCATTACGACAGGTAAACTCTGCTGTGCAGTAGTAATCATTATTTTTAGGATTATCAAAATCTATTAGCTTATATGGAGAAACAGAAATAAGCCGTTCATAAAACTGTTTTCCTAAATCATCATCGTTAAGTTCTTTTTTGATGTCGGAAAAAACAGAAAGCCAGTCACCTTTCTTTGAAGGATTTAACCGTTCAAAAGCTACACGGAATTTATCTATAAGAATGTTTGTTTCAGAATCAAAAGTTTCTCCGGCATTTTCTTCATACATTTTACCAATGTAATTGAAGCCAAGGCGAGTAAGATGAACCATTGCTGGCATCTGAACACGTGTTTTTTCATTGTAATTTTTGCTCAATTTTGACTCCAAGACAAGAGTATATCATAAACAGCTTTTCTTTTCCACCATAATTATACCACACCAACTGTCGCAAGCAATGCCACAGGGTCTTTTTTCCAACACTTTTTTTTATTATAAATCAAGGGGCATCGCAGGAAATGAAGCAGGGTAAAGAATTGTTTGCTACCTAAAAATGTGCAAATTCTTACGAAAAAGCTTCTAAAAATATGCACTTTCTTGTTGAAAAATGGCCTAAAAATATGTAAAATGTGTGTATGCTCAGGAGAAAATTTTATTCTTATTGGGGCGTCCTGCCAAGTTGTTAGCCCCATGTGTTCTTTTCTTGCATCAGCTCGTTCCACAATCAATTCTGCAGCTGTGCGTCCGTGAACCGCAAAGTGCATTTTGTTCTGAACGGTGGCATAAAATCTTTTTGTAGCCGCTGCATCTCTATCATAATCAATTGCTGTTGCATAAATATCCGTAATTTTCTGATAAAATTTGCGCTCACTAGAACGAATCTCTCGGATACGCTCCAGCTGTTCCTCAAAGTACTTTTTTGTAAGAATTGAACCGTCATTTTTAAGGCGCTCATCATCCATTGCGAAGCCTTTGATTGTGTATTCTTTTGCAATATTGTTGACCCATTTGCGAAACTGCACAGCCCTTTCAGAATTTACTTTAAAGCCGACGGCAATTATCATTTGAAGGTTATAATGCTTTGTATCATAAGATTTCCCGTCCGAGGCAGTTATTCGAAAATTTCGAATAACTGAATCTTCTTCCAATTCAGAATCATCAAAAATCTTTTTTATATGATAATTAATTGTATTTGTTTCAACTTCATACAAAACAGCAAGCATTTTTTGAGTAATCCAGATATTTTCATCTTCGTATCGGACTTCAACGCTTTCGTTACTGCCACCAGTCGCCGCAACAAAAGTCAAATATTCTGCGGCTGAACTTCGGATTGAAATTTCTTTTGACCTTTTTTTTGCCATCTTCTCCATCCATAATATATAGAAGATTATACCACAAATTCCCTCTTTTGTTGCGGAAATACCGCCATTTCGCAAAAGTCTCCATGCCAAGGGGTGCTTTACCCCACAAGAAAATTCACGCCGAGTTTTACCCGAAAACACGCCGAGAATTTTTTAAAACTCGCCGTGTTTTAAAAAATTCTCCGTACGTTTTTCCAGGGGTCTCCGTATGTTTTTTGGAACTGGCCGTTGAATATACCTAAAATGCTAATTTTCTGCGGTTTTTCTAAATTCATCCGATTTTTTTTGACTTTTCTTATCATCTTACTTGACATTATGGTTAAGTTATTGTAATTTATAACCAGATACAGGATGAAAAGGATAAGACGGAGGTAAGCGAGATGGACGCAAACTTCAAGAGCAGGGTTGAAGCCCTCTTAAAGGCAAAGGGAATGACGCAGCGGGAACTGGCCGCAAGGCTTGGCGTGAGCGAGGTTACGGTTAGCCGCTGGATGACTGACGGTGCAAACGGACGGAACCCCAGCATTCAGACCCTGCAGAAGATAGCGGACATTCTTGGGACTTCGCCGGATTATCTTTTGGGGAAGGACGGAAAGGAATTGCAGCCAACACAGAACACGTCCTGCGACGGCGTAAACTGGGGAGCGATTCTTGCCGGAACAGCCTTGACTGCAACCGCCGTAATCGGACTTGTTGCCCTTGCAAAGGCTATGGGCAAGCTGAACGAAAGCGACAAGGAGCAGATTGAAAACATTCTGAACAGGGAATAGGCGCAGGAGAACGCGCGGCGCTCCAGTACATGCATGGAAGAGCTGACCGTTCTGGATCTTGCAAAGGACATCAGTGACGCATGCACCTTGAATGTGACCGATGTGGAGGCGGTGCTTACCTCGCTTGTAAGAAAGCTCCCCCCTCTACCTCAAGAACGGATTCAAAATCCAACTGGGAAACTTTGGCCGGGTAAAGCTTTCGTTTTCGTCAAAAGGCTTTGAAAAGCCGGAAGATGTGGACGCTTCAAGCATAACTGCCAAGCGCATTCTGTTCACGCCCAGCAGCGATCTAAAGAGCGAAATCGAAAAGGCTTCCTTTTCGCGGGTGTAGATTGAATTGATGTAAAAATGTTAGCCCGCCTGAGGAGGAGTCTTCGGGCGGGGCATCTGCTGCTGGTTCATCCAGATTACGCTGCCTTTTGGAATAAAGTATTATGTAACAATCTCACCTTCAATCTCCGAGGCAATTTTAGGCTCCACGATTCTCATGCAACATTCTTCTTTTTCCGTGTACCCCAAGAAATTGACATTTCCATACCACAGAATCTTTTCATCTATGACTGAAAGTTTCTGACAAAGTTCTCCTTTTTCAGAAACCTTTATTCCAGCTTCTTCCAAAACTTTTTTGCACGAGTCCAATTTTTTCTGTTTGGAATCATCTTTTGCTTTTGTCACAAAAACAAAAACACTCACCCCTTTTGTAAGTAAGACTGACGTAAGCAGAATAAGATTCTGAACTTCTACCTTTGAAAGATAGTTTGTGCTTATTACAATTTTTGATGAGGCTGACAAAATATCTTTTTCAAAATCGCTTTTATAATCCTCCGTGGTAAACAATTTGGAATCAGCAATCATTCCTTCTCTTTCATCTGTATCTGATTTCACTGAATATCCAAGTTGCCTGTAACCTTTAAGACGATTCTGATACATGCGGTCAAAAACAGGCAGACGGTAATCTACATAGTCGAAAATCACGACCTCTTCTTTATCGGAAAAATTCCTGTGCAAACGACCGCAATACTGGACAAGGGTTCCCTTCCAGCTGAATGGCATGGCAAGCATGAGAGTATCTATTCTCGGATAATCAAATCCCTCGCCAGCATATTTTCCTGTGGCAAGAATTATCAGACTTTCATTTTTCGGAACAGACATTAATTTCTCAAGCATTTCTTTTTTTTGCTTTTGCGTTCCTTTGCCAGTTATTAAAACTACATTCTTAGAAAAATCGGAAAGTTTTCCATAAAGAAGATTCAAATGCTCAATTCTCTCTGACAAAATAAGCGGTGTCCTTCCCTTTTCAACTGCCGATTTTACATCCTTAACAATCAATTCATTTCGAACAGGATTTTGTATAAGCTTTTCATAAAACTGATTTATGGAAGGGATTTTAGATTCTGAAATCTCAGGCAGATAATGAAAACTCGTAAAACGCGGAATAAAGTAATGAGCAAAATTTTGTCTTTCATTCATCTGTTTTGAAGTCGTTGAATACAAGAGGGGGCCACACTGATAAAAAATAATTTTCTGATGACCATCGCGGCGGACTGGAGTTGCTGTCAGGCCGTAGACATATTTTGAGCGGAAACTTGATACGAGATTTTCTGTTGAAAAGGCCGAAACATGATGCGCCTCGTCAACAATCAACATTCCATATTTATGGCTGCGGGCTTTTATTTCATCAGATTTTTTTTCAATCAACGAATTGACAATTGCTATGTCTACGATTCCTGTAGATTTATCTTTTCCTGAGGCAATGGTTCCGGGCGAAAAGTCAAGAAAGCGCTTTATTGATTTCTTCCATTGCTCTAGCAAAGCGTGGCTCTGAACCAGAATCAAAGCATTTGTTTTACGTTCTGCAATCAATGCAGATGCAACTACAGTTTTTCCAAAGCCAGTTCCTGCTGACAAGATTCCAATATCTGATTTTAGCATGATTTTTAGCGCATCCCATTGTTCGTCGTAAAGTTCAGCTGTAAAATGCAGATTTATTTCTTGTCCACATTCCCTTTCATCGGTTATAGTATATTTAGCTTTTGCATCATCAAGTTTTTCTGTCACTTTATAAAGATTGCCGCGAGGAAGAAGCATGTATTCATCAGTTTCTTTTGAACAATCGATGTAGCGGGGAATATCGTAAAGGGGCAAATGCATCCGAAGATTTTTAAAGTACTGCGGATTTAAGAAAACCGCAGTTCTCCTGAAAACTCCAAGAGTTTTTTCTGACAAGCCTTCTTTTTTAATTTGAACATAATTTGAAAGCACTATCTTCACACAGTCTCTAAAATCTGATTGCAAAAGTTTTTCATTTTTTACGGGAACTTTTTCTGAATATGTTTGCTTTTGACTAGGCATTTTAACTTCTTCAAACTCATCTTTTTCAACAAAATCGGGAAGAGAATTTTCAATCTCACTTATAACTTTTCGAATTATCTTCTCAGAGATTTTTTGCACTCCACTCAAGAATTCCCACTGGTCAGAATATGGCATGAAATTCTCATCAACAAAAACGGAATGCATATCCTTCACTGCTCTACCTTGCAGGGGTAATGCAATAAGATTCCCGTAGCCACCTGTGGGTATCTCATCCTGATTTGGAAAAAATCTGTCGAAACTTTCAAATGGAATCGAATGCCTTTTTTGCATCGCGGATTTTATAATAGCACTCCCAAGATTTCTTGCTATTCGGGCTGAAATTTCTTCATCAAAGAAAATCCACAGATGTCCACCATTTCCAGAACGGGAGACTTCTATGTAGCCTGGAATTCCAAAATCAGAAAGGGCTTGCTGAACTGCAAGAATATCTTTTTTCCATTGAGAATTTTCGTTTGCATGAGTAGACGTTTGCGCCTTCGGCGCATGTGCATACTCGCTTCGCTCGTTTGCGTTATTGGAAGTTATTGACGTTTGCGCCTTCGGTGCATGTGCATCAAAATCCATAGCAAGAAAGTGGCAGAGATTTCCCTCCCTCAGTGGATATAGTCCGATTACATCACGGCAGAATTCATCCCGTCCTGCAAGATGATTAAAGATATAAGTATCGTTCAGAGCGACTGGCATTTTAAAAGGGCACATTGCACAGGAGTATTTCTTCAAATCACATTTTCCCACGACCCATTTGTTTGCGCAGACAGGAGAATACCCGCTTTTCTTTGACTTTGCATTAAACCAGCGAAGGGCAAAAACATCCTGCCGACCAACAAACAAAGATTTATAGAGATTAATTTTTTCCTGAGGTGAACTCTGGCGGGTGATTGGCTTTAAAGCATCTGGACAACTTGATGGCATGGAATGCGTTTCCTGAGCAAGAGTTGCTTCTTGTTTTTCTTCAAGAGACTGAACAAATTCGATTTTTTCAGATAAAAAATCTCTCACTGAATTATTTGTTTCGGACAGATACAGCAAAAGAGACAACAGTTCCCCTTTGGAAAGAGATTCAAGGTAGTTTTTTATTGTCATGTCACACATTTCTCTTTTTTTCATCATTATAGTCTCCGCTTTGCAAAAACTTATTGTGCGCTACAAGTCAATTTCATTATTTAACAGGAAATCCTTAAGACAAATGATAAAGATACCGTTGTCATCATAGTGCGGTATAACCTGATGACGTTGGATGATTATCTTTCTGAATGAATCTGATATTCTCATAAGGGAATTTTCTTCCTGTTCCTTTTTTTCAAGGCTTGAAACATCATAGGCTGACTGAATGTAAATCCTTTTTGTTCCTCTGTTTGCAACAAAATCACATTCCAACTGTATTTTTTTGTTTTGTCCGTTTTTATCAGTTTTATTATATTCTACAGTTCCAATATCAACGTCATAACCCCTGTAGCGAAGTTCATTGTAAATGATATTTTCCATTATATGAGTTTCTTCCAGCTGTCTAAAATTGAGACGAGCGTTGCGGAGCCCAATGTCAGTAAAATAATTTTTTTTATTCGCTCCAATGTGTTTTCTCCCTTTTATGTCATACCTCTGTACGCTTTGTGTTAAAAATGCGTCTTCAAGATATGAAATATAGGAAGAAACCGTTTTATTTGTTATTGAAGATTTTTCCTTTGTCTTAAATGTGTTTGCAATGTTGAGAGGATTTGAAAGAGAGCCTATGCTAGAAGCAAGAACATCAAGCAAGGATTCAAACTCTTTTTTGTTTCTTATTTTGTATCTGTCAAGCACATCCGTTATGTAGACCTTTGAAAAAAGTGATTTTAAATAATCAGACTTTTCTTTGTGTTCCTTCATGCTTGCAACAAGCGGCAGTCCTCCATAAGTGTAATAATCCATCCATGCCGTTTCAAAATCACAGTCGCAGACAGAAAAATACTCTTCAAATGAAAGCGGGAAAACACGGATTTCATCTCCGCGCCCACGGAATTCTGTTATAACATCCTTTACCAAAAATCTGGAATTGCCTCCCGTCACATATACATCAAGATTTGGAATATGGAGCAGAGAATTTAATACTTCTTCAAAACCTTCCACAAACTGAATCTCATCCAAAAAGCAATAATACATCTTACTGTCGATTATTTTTGCTTTTATATTTTTGAACAATGCTATTTTATCCCGCAAGTCTATGTATTCAAGGCCGTCCAACTGTATGCGTATTATGTGGCTTTCATCTATACCTTGAGAAAGCAGTTTTTCATAAAAAAGCCTAAAAAGAAGGTAAGATTTTCCCGAACGGCGCAAACCCGTTATTATTTTTATCATTCCATTATGCTTTTTTGCGTCAAGCTGTTTTAAATAAGACTGCCTGTTAATATTCATCTGCTTCTCCTATTACTAAAAATAGATTATACCCGAATTTTTTAGTAATAACAAGCAAATCAACTGTAAAACAAATATACATGGAAATTTTCAGTATCATTGGTTAACGATTATGAAAAACATAAAAAGGAATTACAAGAATACGCACAAAAATACATAGACGAAAGTTATCCTCTTTTAAAACCTGAAACTATGTTCAATTTATTGAATAATTACAAAGTCAAAATTCAAGTTTTGCAGCAGGCGGAGCAAAAGGTAAGAATCACTTCTGTGCGTCTTCAACAAAATGAAACAAAAAGTCAGAAATGCTGTAAAAGAAATGCCGGAACATTCCAGTTGCGCTTCTTGCGCGATGATAAATCAGATTGTAGTTCAGCTTCATGACAGACCAGACATTTTCAATCCGATTGCGATGCAAAAACATCTCGAACTGTTCCTTAGAGAGCATGCGGTTCATGTTCTTTCTGGTCGCGGTGCAAGGCTTCCTGCCGGAATCAAACATCTTTTTCAACTCCTTTTCTTTTAGGAGATACCCCGCATCAGTCACGAATGTTCCTTCAAGACCTTCCGTAATATCAACGAACGACCAGCTGTCGTGCTCCTTGCCCGGCCGAAAGCAAAGTTTGACAATCGTGCCGTCAGCCGTGCAGATCCCCTGCAATTTGAAGCCGAAGAACCAGCCTTTCGTGGATTTACCCCTGCTTGCAAGGCCCTTCATAACCTTGTGGGAAGAAATATAGAGGTTCTCGCAGACTGAGACGGGAGTTGAATCGACATAAAACACATTCTCTTTGCAGTTCAGCCTGTTCAGATAAAGCTGGTAAAGTAAAATACATTTTTTCATGGCTTGTGTAAAGTGTTGGCTATATGGTTTCTTGGAATGAATGTTTTTTTTTTGTGTTAATCAAAGAAAAAATGCACTTTTTTTAGAAAAAAATTGCCGAAACCGCGGTTTTTTTGTATATTACACATAAAGAAATATACTTGCAAAACATTAATAGGAGTAAGATACATATGGCTAAACAGTTGGTTTACAGTGAAGATGCACGTAAAAAGATGTTGAGTGGTGTTGAACAGATTGCAAAGGCAGTAAAAGTTACCCTTGGACCTTGTGGTCGTCTTGTGATGCTTGATAAAAAATACGGATCACCAACAATTACAAAAGACGGCGTTTCTGTTGCAAAAGAAATTGAGTTGAAAGACCCATTTGAAAACATGGGTGCACAACTTGTAAAGGAAGTTTCTTCAAAGACAAATGATGTTGCTGGTGATGGAACAACAACGGCAACCGTACTTGCCTATGCTATTGTACGTGAAGGTCTTAAAGCTGTTTCTGCTGGAATGACACCTATTGAAATTAAACGCGGCATTGATAAGGCAACTGCTCTTGCTGTTACAGAAGTAAAGAAGAACAGCCGTGCAGTAAAGGGAAATGATGATATTACTCATGTTGCTACCATTTCCGCCAATAACGATCCTGAAATAGGTAAAATTTTGGCAGAAGCAATTGAAAAGGTTGGCAAAGACGGTGTCATTACTGTTGAAGAATCAAAGAACATGGATACAACAGTAAAGACTGTAGAAGGAATGCAGTTTGATCGTGGTTACATCAATGCATACTTTGTAAACGACCGTGAAAGAATGGAATGCAATTTTGAAAATCCATACATCCTTATACATGATGAAAAGATTTCTACAATGAAAGACATCCTTCCGTTGCTCGAAAAGATTGCCCAGACAGGTCGTCCTCTTGTAATCATTGCAGAAGATGTTGATGGCGAAGCTATTACAACTCTGGTTGTTAACTCTTTGCGCGGTACACTTAAGTGCTGTGCCGTAAAGGCTCCTGGATTCGGCGATCGCCGCAAGGAAATGCTTAACGACATTGCTATCCTTACAGGTGGAAAGGTCATTACAAAGGATTTGGGGCTTAAGCTTGAAACAACAGAACTTGTTGATCTTGGTCAGGCAAAGTCTGTTAAGATTGACAAAGACAATACAACAATCGTTGACGGTGCTGGCAACAAGGATGACATTAAGAACCGTGTTGCAGAAATCAAGAATCAGATTGAAAAGTCAACTTCTGATTACGACAAGGAAAAACTCAAGGAACGCCTTGCAAAGCTTTCTGGCGGTGTAGCAGTAATCAACATTGGTGCTATTACTGAAACAGAAATGAAGGAAAAGAAGTTCCGCGTAGAAGATACGCTTGCTGCAACTCGTGCTGCTCTTGAAGAAGGCATTGTTGCAGGTGGTGGAATTGCTTTGATTGAAGCTAGCAAGGTTCTCGATGAAAACAAGGCTGACTTGATAGGCGATGAAAAAGTTGGATTCAGAATTGTTAAGCGCGCTCTTGAAGAGCCAATTCGACAGATTGCAGACAATGCAGGTCTCGATGGTTCTGTCATTGCAGACAAGGCAAAGAGCGAAAAGCCAGGCGTTGGATTCAATGCTGCAACTCAGGAATGGGTAAACATGATGGATGCTGGTATTATTGACCCTGCAAAGGTAACTCGCTGTGCTTTGCAGAATGCAGCTTCTGTTGCTGGAATGCTCCTTACAACAGAATGTGCTGTAACTGACATCCCAGAACCTCCTGCACCAGCTGCTGCTCCAGCTCCAGATATGGGCGGAATGTATTAATAGATAGCATATATGTTATAGAAGTCATAGTGCTTCATAAAAGGCATGGGCGGAATAGGATTTTGAAACGTCCATGCCTTTTTTATGTACTTGTGTTTTTCTAAAATCATGGTATGCTTAAACTATAATGTTTGAAGATTTTGCAAAGAAAATAGCGCAAGCTTTAATTATTCCTGTTGTAAAAGTTGATGTTGTAGAGGATGCCCTTTCCATTGCAGCGGCTTTGTCCGAAGGCGGCATTGGTGCGATTGAGATTACATTCCGCACAAAAGAGGGGGAGTCTGGCTACAAGAAGATTGCAGGGTGCATACGTGCTGTGCGCGAGGCAATGCCTGATATGCTTGTGGGGGCTGGCACGGTCATAAACGCGGAGCTTGCTGCAAAAGCGGTAGATGCTGGTGCAGCGTTTATTGTGTCTCCAGGTTTTAATCCTCGTACAGTAGATTACTGTATTTCTAAGAATGTTCCCGTTTGCCCAGGTATAAACTGTCCGAGCCAGATAGAGCAGGCTCTGGAAAAAAAACTTACGCTCCTTAAATTTTTCCCTGCTGAAGACTGCGGTGGCTTAAAGATGTTGAAGTCTCTTTCAGGACCCTTTCCAACAGTGCAGTTTATGGCTACAGGTGGAATTTGCGAAAATAATGTTGCTTCCTATCTTTCGGCTCCCAACATTGCTGCTGTGGGCGGTAGCTGGATGGTAAAAGCTGAATTTGTAAAAGCCAAGGATTGGGGTGGAATTACGAGGCTTTCTAGGAGGGCGATGCAGGCCGCAAGAGGAGAGTCCCTAGATGACGGCTCACGGGTTGAATACAGGAAATGGGTACAGAGTGGACTTACTGACACTAGTGTGAGTGAAGAAGAAAAAATGAAAGAGGGGCGTCTTTATGACAGTGCAGATCCTTCTTTAGTGCGGAAGCGACGTATTGCCCATGACTTATGCACGGACTACAACCAAAGCCATGAGGGTGATTCTGTTCGTAGGGAAATTTTGGAAAAACTTTTTCCAGAGTGTGGCAAAAATCTGTACCTGCAAGGTCCCATTCAGTTTGACTATGGCTATAACACTTTCTTTGGCGATAACTGCTATGCAAACTTTAATTTTATAGTGCTGGATGTGTGTCCTGTAAAGATTGGAAACAACTGTTTTTTTGGTCCCAACTGCTCTCTTGTGCCTCCTCTGCATCCGTTGGTTGCACGGGAAAGGCGGAACTTTGAGTACGGAAAACCTATTACCATAGGAAATGGATGCTGGATTTCGAGTGGGGTAACGGTATGCGGTGGCGTGACCATTGGAGACGGCTGCGTGATTGGAGCAGGCAGTGTTGTTACACATGACATTCCGGCAGGCAGTTTTGCTGCTGGTAATCCATGCCGGGTAATTCGTCCTCTTTCTGAGGATGATGCACTCGGCATTCCAGACGACATGTAAGCGGCTGATGCCTTATTGTTCTTCTGCTGAAAAGAATCCCTCATCAATAAGTTCTTGCACTATTTCCATGCCGATTTTTCGTCCAAGTTCAGAACCTGCTGTGAAGCTTTCCTGTGTGAGGGCAGGAGTTGCAGCAACCAGTTTTTTTCCTACGGGGGTTTCATAGAATTTAATAATCTGCTGAAGGTCTTTTTGGGTCAAGTATTTCTGAAATATGGGTTCATAGGTTTCTGCCAGACTTGGAAGAAATTCTTCATGCATTTTCTCTTCCATTCTGATCCATATTTCATCTGGAATAGATGGAAGCTGCTGTTTGTACGTGTCAATTATCGTTGGCAACATGACTTCCATGACCTCTGCTGTTCCTCCTGCACTCAGATACCTTTCAAGTGTGGAACGGTATGATTCTGTTTCCTTTGCATTCAACTGTGTGCTTGCTAAGCAAGCAAGCATGACGACATATACAATTGCCTTGCATACATTTTTCATGTATTTGAACTCCTTTTTTCCCATGATTTTGCTTCATTATAGAAGTATGGAATTGCTATGTCAATTGTCAATCAGAGGAATGGGGGTGTGTTGTAATCTGCTGCGTGCTACGTTCGTGCTGAAATGATCATGGTCTTTGCATTCTGGTCATAAGGCGAGCGGTCGAATCCGCCGTATACTTCTGCCGTCTTAAATCCTATGTCAAGCAGGCGGTCGCGAAGCTCTGCTGCTGAATACAGCCTCTGAACAAATTCATGCTCTATACGTTTTCCGTCCGGTGCAATTAAAATCCATTTGGAACGCAGTCCTTCCCATGCTCCTACAACGTCGAATTCTGTCAACACTGTTACTCCTGCACGCTCAAACCATTCTCCTTCGGTAAAGTATTTTACTGCAGTTTCACGGCTAATGCATTCAAGGATGAATGCTCCTCCGTCTTTCAGCGATTTGTATATCTGTTTAAGGATTTTTGTGTCATCATCAATGCTGTCGCAATAGCCGAATGAATTGTAAATGTTTACGGCTGCATCGAAAGGCTTTTCGGCTTCATAAGTCCGCATGTCGTGGTTTATGAGGGTAAGGCTTACTCCTTCGTCTTCGGCAGTCTCGCTTGCTGCGTCAAGAAAGGGTTGCGTGATGTCTACTCCTGTTACATTCATGCCACATAATGCGAGTTCTATGCTTATTCTTCCTGGACCGCAGCATGCATCAAGTACAGAATTCCCTTTTTTCAATCTAGCGATGTCGCAGCACCTTTGGGCTATGCCGCCTGCTTCCGCCCAATGCTGTTCGTCAAACATGATAGGTCCGTATTGTAGCCAGAAATCCTGATTCTCAAACCATTCTTTTTTTTTCATATACAGTCTTCTCTTCCTTTACAGGATAAAATGAAGCAGCACTTTCTGCACAGATAGGGCATTCCCAGTCATCGGGCAATGCTCCGAATGGAGTGTTGGGGGCAATGCGTCCGTCTGCATCTCCTTCTTCTGGATTGTATTCATAACCGCAGACTTTGCATTTGTATTTTTGCATGTATGTCTCCTCCGTTTGTTTTTTCAATATTATCATATACTGACTATTTAAGCAAATAATTGTTTTGACTGGTTCCAGTTTTGACAATGCATGCTGTCCTTAAACTGTGTTAATATGCGATATTTTATTTTTTTTTGTATTTTTATGCATTTATTTCTGCTTTTTACATAGTATAAACTTATGTTTTTTGGTATGCTTGTAGCGTATCTCTGAAAAATCCCAGCGATAGTGTCTTGAGGTGCTTTGCAGAGGTGCCAGAATTCAAATTTTTGGAGGAGAATTAGAATGAAAAAGGTTTTGCTTGCTGTCTGTGCGGCTGTTGCTGCTGCAGCTTTTGTTTCTTGTGGAGGTGAAAAGGCTTCCGTTGTAAAGATTGGTGTGTATGAACCGGCTTCTGGGGATAACGGTGCTGGTGGAAAGCAGGAAACACTGGGTGTTCAGTATGCCAATTCTGTTACGCCGACTGTAACGATTGGAGGAAAAGAATATAAGGTGCAGCTTGAAATCGTAGACAATGAATCTTCAAATGATAAGGCCGTCACTGCCGCTTCAGAATTGATTTCAAAGGGTGTCTCAGTGATTTTGGGTTCCTATGGTTCTGGCGTTTCAATTGCTGCCAGCGATACCTTTGCAACGGCAAACGTTCCTGCCATTGGCATTACGTGCACAAATCCTCAGGTAACTCTTGGCAATGACCACTATTTCCGCATCTGCTTCCTTGATCCTTTCCAGGGAACTGTTCTTGCAAACCTTGCCGTTGACAAGTTTGCGGCGAAAAAGGCCTATTGTCTTTCCAAGCTTGGCGATGACTATTCAGGTGGTTTGGTAAAGTACTTTGTAGAAGCGTTCAGGGCTTTGGGCGGTGATGTCGTTGAAGAAACATTCCCAGATGGAACGAGTGATTTTGCAGCTTACGTAGCAAATGCAAAAAAACAGAATGCAGACGTATTCTTTAGCCCTGTTTCCATAGAAGCTGCTGCCCTTATCATTGAGCAGGCAAATACACAGGGGCTGAGCCTTCCTATCCTTGCCGGTGACACATGGGATTCCAACGTAGTCCTTGCTGCAGCAAAGGGAACTGACGTGCAGGTGTATGTAACGACGTTCTTTGTTGAAGGTTCTAGCGATGCCAATGTAAAGGCTTTTGTTGATGGATTCCGCAACTACTTGAACACGAATGCCACCGCAAAGACGAACAATGGCGGCGATGACGAAATTGCAGCCGTTTCTGCAATGGGCTTTGATGCATACTATACAGCCCTTGAAGCCCTTAAGGCAGCAGGATCTACAAAGGGACCTGACGTTAAAAAGGTGCTTCCAAGCGTAACATATACCGGTGTTTCTGGGGACATTGCATTTGATGCAACAGGAGATGCAGTTCGCGATGTTGCCTATGTAAAAAAAGTGAACAATGGAACTGGTAAATGGGACTTTGTTGCCCAGCAGTCTGTAAAATAATTTTTTCTGAGTGCAGAGGTTTCACACTGGGTTTGTAGCCAAATGAAGCCTCTGCGTTATTTTTTTAGTAGGAATATAAAGGGTATGGAATTCATTCAAAATAATTTGCCGTATGTTCTAGCAGGAATTTCTACAGGTGGTCAATATGCCTTGATTGCCATCGGTTATACTATGGTATACGGTATTTTACGTCTTATAAACTTTGCACATGGCGATGTCTTTATGGCATCGGGACTTATCATAATTTATTCGTATACGATTCTTCCGCTGTGGCTGTCCATTCCCTTTACCATTGCTTTGACTGTACTTTTGGGGTTTGCTGTTGAACGTGTTGCTTATAAGCCGCTCCGCACGGCTCCAAGAATGTCTATTATGATTTCTGCAATTGGAATGAGTTATTTGTTGCAGAATCTTGCTTTGTATATTACAGGTGGATTGCTTAAGAAGTATCCGACGATTCCATGGATTAGTGATTCTGTTACAATTGCAGGTGCCATTACCAAGCGTGTAACAGTAATAACGCCTTTTTTGACTATAGTGCTTGTTGTTGCCCTTGTCTTGCTGATTAATCACACAAAAATAGGAATGGCAATGCGTGCCGTTTCCAAAGATTTTGAAACGGCACAGCTTATGGGTATAAAAATCGATTCAGTTATAAGCATGACGTTCATCATCGGTTCGTTTCTTGCCGCTGTAGGCTCAATCCTGTTCTTTTCAAATTATCCGGGAGTGACTCCGACTGTTGGAGGCATGCCTGGGCTTAAGGCTTTTGTTGCTGCTGTTTTCGGTGGCATCGGGTCTGTTCCTGGTGCTGTCATTGGAGCGTTTATCATTGGCATTTGTGAAAATATCATAAAGGGGTTGGGCTGGACAACATTCAGTGATGCATTTACATTCATTCTTTTGATATGCGTCTTAATGTTTATGCCGACTGGCATTTTTGGTGAAAAGCAGACTGATAAGGTGTAATATGGCTGAATTAAATACATTAAAGAAGAATAGAAACGGTCTTGCAGGTGCTGTACTGCTGACTTGTTTGTTCTGTGTGCTTGTGCTGCTCGATTTCGTGTTTCCTGTAGTCATGAGTGGCTTTAACAGCAATTCCATTCTTTTCATGGTGCTGAAGAAGGGTGCAATCTACGCATTGGTTGCAGTATCCATGAATTTGCTGAATGGATTTACGGGACTTTTTTCGCTGGGGCAGGCAGGCTTCATGCTTCTCGGTGCATATACGTATGCCATTTTTACTATTCCGCAGGAAGCTCATGCTCAGGTATACCAGTATTTTGACGGTGGCCTCATTCATGTTACGTTCCCGGTCTTTATTGCATTGATTCTTGCAGGCCTTGTTGCAGCTTTCTTTGCTTATTTAATCGGGCTTCCTGTCTTGCATTTGAAATCGGACTATCTTGCCATTGCAACTCTTGGCTTTGCAGAGATTATTCGTGCAATCTTTCAATGGGATAAACTTGGTGGCATTACCAATGGATCAAACTTGCTCAGAAAGTATCCAGTCTTTAAATCTGCAACTTTCTACTTTATTGTTGCTGGAATTTGCATTGCCGTCATCGTTTTGCTTATTAATTCCACGTACGGCCGTGCATTCAAAGCCATACGCGATGATGAGGTTGCAGCTGAGGCCATGGGAATTAACCTTGCCCATCATAAGCAGCTCGCATTTACAATCAGTTCTTTTTTTGCAGGCATATCTGGTGCTTTGCTTGCAATGTTCCAGACAACCATTCAGGCAAGTCAGTTCAAGTCAGCAATGACGTATGAGATTCTGCTTATTGTGGTTATTGGTGGCATTGGCAGCGTGACGGGAAGTTGCATAGCATCATTCCTGTTTATTGCATGTTCTGAGTGGTGGCTTCGTTTCCTTGACAATGCAAACTTGAACTTTACTCCTTTGCAAATTCTTCGTCCGGGCTTTAGAAAGGTTGTCTTTTCGGTGGTCATCATGCTCATTGTGTTGTTTTACCAGAAGGGTATTATGGGTGATTCTGAATTCAGCATTTCGGGACTGACAGCTTTTGCAAGGAACACGCTTGCAAAGATAAAAAAGATTAAAAGGTCAAAAAAAGCATAGGTGTTGTCATGACAGAAAATGTATTGCAGATGAAAGACATTACAATGCAGTTTGGTGGCGTTGTAGCAGTAAACAACCTTTCTCTCGAAGTGAATAAAGGTGAGATTGTTTCGTTGATAGGCCCGAATGGTGCGGGAAAAACGACTGCATTTAATGTGGTGACCGGTGTGTATGCACCAACAAATGGATCTGTTTCTTTTAATGGTGTTGAAATTGTTGAAAATTTCCCCCATGGCAAAATGAAGAAAATGTATGCAGGGCTTCACCGTGGCGAGTACAAGAGGCATATAGAGCCTACTCCAGATAAAATTACAAAGCTTGGAATTGCACGAACTTTCCAAAATATCCGCTTATGGAAAAGCCAGACCGTATTCAATAATGTTCTGATTGCAAAGCACCTTCGTCGTACCAGCAATGTATTTACTGCTACTTTCCGCCTGAATAGGAAAGAAGAGGAACGGCAGAGGGTTGAAACTGCTGAACTGCTGAAGATTTTGGACTTGTATGATGTGCGCGACGAGCTTTGTACATCTTTGCCATACGGTTTGCAGCGCAGGCTTGAAATTGCCCGTGCACTTGCGACAAATCCAACCCTTTTGTTGCTTGATGAGCCGGCTGCAGGAATGAATCCCCAAGAAACTGCTGAACTGACAAACTTTATTCGCCGCATCAGGGAGGATTTTCACTTGACGGTCTTTATGATTGAACATCACATGGATCTTGTAATGGATATTTCCGATAGGATTTACGTTTTGAATTTCGGTGCGTTGATTGCAAGCGGAACTCCTGAACAAGTGCAGAACGATCCTGAAGTAATTTCAGCCTATCTTGGAGAGAATGAGGATTAAACGACTATGCTTAAAATATCAGATTTACATGTTTCTTATGGCGGAATTAAGGCTCTGCGCGGAATCAATATAGAAGTTCCTGACGGCAAGATTGTTACTCTGATTGGAGCAAATGGTGCCGGAAAATCTACATTGCTGCGAACGATAAGCGGTCTTGTAAAGCCTTCTCGCGGTGCCGGTTCAATCAGGCTTGACAACAAGGAGCTGATAGGTTTACCCATCCATACAATCTGCTCTGAAGGAATTGCCTTGTCTCCAGAAGGTCGCCATGTGTTTGCCGATTTAACGGTACAGGAAAACCTGAAGATAGGGGCTTACCTTCGAAAAGAAAAAGATGTAATTGAAAGTGACATGAACTGGGTGTATGAACTTTTTCCGCGTCTGAAAGAGCGTTGCTGGCAGTATGCAGGAACGCTTTCTGGAGGTGAACAGCAGATGCTTGCTGTGGGAAGAGCTTTGATGAGCCGTCCGAAAATCCTCATGCTGGATGAACCTTCGCTTGGTCTGGCACCTCTCGTTGTACAACAGATTTTTGAAATCATTCGGGAAATCAACAGGAAGGGCGTTACAATTTTGCTGGTTGAGCAAAATGCAAACATGGCTCTGAAAACTGCGGACCTTGCCTATGTTCTTGAAACGGGGGAAATTGTTCTTACTGGCAGTGGAAAGGAGTTGCTGGAAAATCCTTCTGTTCGCGATGCCTATCTTGGCAAAAAACGATGATGTGTTGCATTTTATCATAATTTAAGTGTATACTACACCCATGTCTGACAAAAAATTTACAGTATTGGATTTACTGGATTTGGACTTAAAAGGACATGATTCTCTGAACCTCCACTGCATCAGTGGCAGAAACTGTCTGTCGAGGCAAATTACGATTCCTGACATTAACCGTCCGGGGCTTGCTTTGTCCGGTTTTTTCGAGTCGTTTGCATATTCCCGTGTGCAGGTTATTGGACGGGGAGAATTTGCCTATCTGAGTAAACTGATACATGAAAATAATTTTGAAAGCATAGAAAGGCTGTTGAAGTATGAGATTCCTTGCATTGTGTGCACCCACAATCTTCAGCCTGATGAAATTTTTCTTTCCATGGCAGAAACTTCAGGATGTCCCATTTTACAGACAGATTTGGAGTCTACGGATTTTTCAAACCGTATTCTTCGTGTCCTTTCGAATATTTTTGCTCCCCGAAAAACAATCCACGGCGTTTTTGTAGAAGTGTTTGGCATTGGCATTCTCTTGACGGGCGAAAGCGGTGTCGGCAAAAGCGAGACAGCTCTTGCCCTTGTAGAGCGCGGTCATCGTCTTGTTGCTGATGATACTGTTGAATTACGCTGTGTAAATGGTAATACGATTATGGGTAGCGGTTCTTCTAAGTTTATTAGCCATCACATGGAAATTCGTGGATTGGGCATCATTAACATTCCTGATTTGTATGGTGTCGGTTCTATTCGTGATCAAAAGGAAGTTCAGCTTGTTGTCAAGCTTGAAGAGTGGCAGCAGAACAAGGTGTATGACAGGGTTGGATCTGATACTGATAAAACAGATTTGCTAGGAGTAAAAATACCGCTTATTGAGTTACCTGTAAAACCTGGGCGGAATATGCCGATTATTATTGAAGCGGCTGCAAAGAATGAACGTTTGAAATCCATGGGACACTTTTCTGCAAGGGAGTTTAATCAGAATGTCCTCAAATGGATCGAATCAAGTCAGGCACAGACGGCATACTATGGCAGTGAATATTCGTATTAAGGGAATCTGCAAGAACGAAACTCTTGTTGATTGCTTGAATGAAAATAAAGAAATAAAAGGAAGTTTATTGTGATTGAGAAGATTTTGACAGTTCGCAACAGAGCAGGTATTCATGCACGTCCTGCTGCATTGATTGCACAGACGGCAAACAAATTTTCAGCAGAAATTAATTTAGAACGCGATGATGCAACTGTAAATGCAAAGTCTATCATGGGTGTTATTACGATGGCTGCTGGATATAATACGACTTTGACACTCAAGGTAGATGGAACTGATGAAAAAGATGCTGCAGATGCTATTGTGAAACTGTTTGAGTCAAAATTTGAAGAAGAGTAGGACATTTCTCCATCAATCCGTGTGCTGTACGCAATTTCTACTCTGTGTTTTAAAAGAATGTGTCCCAAAAAAAGCATTGCATGATGTGCAGCGTGCAGGATTTTTTTCTTGCATAAGGTGTGCGTATTGATATGTCAGATGTGGAAGTATATCTTTTTACAGGTCCTGAAAATGGTGATAAAGGCGATGCGGTTGCCACAATACGGGCTGCAGCGGAAAAAAAGAATGGCGGTGTAGACTTTTACCGCTATTATGCTTCTGAGACTCGCATTGCCGATGTTGTTTCTCAGTTGCAGAATGCAAGTCTTTTTACTTCATCGTTATTCATTATTCTGAAAAATGCTGAGCTGATAAAATTAAAAACAGATATAGACCTTCTTGTTCAATATATAAAAAATGCAGGCAACTCTCCCAATGTACTGATTCTTGAGTCCGATGAAAATGGCATAGAAAAGAGAATAGAAAGTGCTGTGCCTTCGTCCCATAAAAAAATCTTTTGGGAAATGTTTGATAACCAGAAGCCTCAGTGGGTGCGGAACTATTTCCGCAAGAACGGTTTTTCTGTTGCAGATGATGCAGTTGAACTGATTCTTGACATGGTTGAAAACAATACGGAAACATTGAAAAGTGAATGTTCTCGCTTTTTCTACTGCTTTGAAAGGGGACATGTCATTACCGTGGATGACGTTGACAAAATCCTTGCACATAATAGGGAAGAGAATGCCTTTACGTTGTTTGAAGCTCTTGCAGATGAATCTAAATCTCCAAAGGAACGTCTGGAAACTTCTCTTTCAATCCTTCAGAAGATACGACTGTCGCGTGATTCTGGAGGTGTTGCCATTATTGCTGGACTGACCTATTGCTTTCGAGTGTTGAGAACATATCATTCCTTATATGCTGGTGGAAAAACTCCTTCCGATGCACAGTTGCGTGCTGCGGGACTTGGCGGAAAAAAGAGTCTTGCCAGATATGCAAAGGCAGCCCGGATATGGGGACCTGGCACAACGGCATCAATACTGTCGCTTCTTTCATGCACGGACATTGCAATACGCGAAAGCGGTTCATTGATGGAAGATACTCGCCTTGTCATGATGGTGTATGCAATCGTTGTGAAAAATGGTTTGTATCCTGCTGTATATGAATCTTGACTGAAAATTTTTTAGAGTCCCATTCCGTCCAAAATCTTTTTTAGTGCACAAAGTTCTTCTTTTGTCAGGGTAATACCTTTGCCCATTTTTTCATGATCAGGGGACCATGAACGGATGTCATATTTTGCAGCCCTGTCACCCCATGCAACGAGGTTGAGTTCTGTTTTCCATCCACCTTTTCCCTCGGAAAGGACTCCGTGCTCTTCAACAATTTCATAGTGAAAGTCGTCTGCCATGTATTTTGCTCCTTGCTTTGAATTTAGCAACCGCTAAAAAATCGACAAAAGATAGTTTTTAGAGATTGCCTGATTCTATTATACAATAATTGTGAAAATAAATGAATAAATACTTATAATTATTATTTATCTATGATAAAATGCCGACATACATAGATAATAGGTTTGGGATTTTAGGGGGTAATCATGAAGCTTAGACGCTTGTTTAATGTACTGATGGCTTTGTGCTGTGTTCTTTTCATTACGTGTGCATCAACAAAAAAGTCTGACAGTGGTGCAAATAAAGGACGAGGCTCTTCTGATTCATCTGCATCAGCTGGTAGCTCATCAAAGGATTCTTCCAAATCAGGGGAAAGTTCTTCATCACCATCAACATCTTCTTCTACCGATTCAGACGGTTCTTCTAAAACTGGTTCTGAAACAGGATCTGGAAAAGAAGGTTCTTCTGGTACTTCTGACTCTTCTTCTGGAAAAAAATATTCTTCGGACAATCAAATCAACTCTCTCATTGACAGTATTGAAAAGTCTCGTCGCAATGCAGAAAATTCGGGAGCAGACAGTTCACTGTCAGATTTGTATAATGCTGCAAATGATGCCTTTGAGAGACTCAAGCAGAGGGCTGCTGCTGGGGAAAATACTCCTGAATTGAAGCGTGCCCTTGAAAACCTGAACAGTTTGTTCAAAGGTCTCGATGTGTATGCGGAAGCAAAGGCAAAGAAAGATCGTATAGATGAAAAAGGCTATGCTTACAATAATCAGAAAGCGTATGATGATGGTTCTTCTCTGCTTGAAGAACTTGAAGACATAAACAAAAATGCTGCACAATTCATTGCAGAACTAGAAAAAGGAACGTCTGACAACGGCAATGAATTCCTTCAGAAGGCGAACAGGGCTGATTTAAACTTTACGAATGTATTCAAGACGACTGCAACGAATGAGCGTTCTGCTGCCTTCAAGGCAAAAAAACAGGCAGACAGCGTAAAGGCTTCTGTTTCTCGAAAAAATGACTATGATAGCGGGGTCGCTTCGTTTAGAGACGGTGATTCAAAGTATGTAAATGGTGACATCGAAGGATCTATAGAAGACTATGTGTCTGCGCGTGGCATTTTCTCTAAGTTATATAAAGAGGTATCGGCAGCACGCCAGAAAGCACAGGCGCTGCTAGACAGTGCAAAAGAGCGCGTAAAGCACAGTGAAACGGTTGCTCTGAGAGCAGACAAGAGTGATCCCTTAACGGAACGAATTCAAGGCATTGAAGATGAAAATGCCGTTCTTTTGGAGGCGGACGACTTTTCTTCGGCAAAAGCTTCCTATGTGGAAATTAACGAAAAGCTTGATGTAGAGGGGGGCAAGTCCTTATGAGAAAAGTACTTCTTCCTCTGATGCTTCTGGTCTTTTGTTCCGGTTTTGCGTTTGCGGTTAAGTACAGCTACAAGAACAACACGTATCAGAAATTGGCCGAACAGTATTCCATAAAGGCGGAAAAAGCACTTGATGCGGGAGAATATGTCCTTGCAGAAGAATACGCTGAAAAAGCTGCGGAAAATGCACGTCTTTCAGAAGAATTCATAAAGAACAAGCTTCGCTCTGAGTCTGCAGAAGATTTGCTTTTGCGTGCAAAAAGCCGTCTTGATTATGCACGGTCAATTCATGCCGATGAGAATTATCCTGTAGCATTCGGAGCTGCATTGGACTACTACAATCAGGCTCAGAATGCGTATGACAAGGAAGACTTCGATACAGCAGCACTTCTTGCTCAGAAAGTTCTTGATACGCTTGCTGGCATCAAGGGCATGAATCCTCTTCCAAAGTTCTACATCGTGCAACCGTGGGAGCTTACACGTGACTGCTTGTGGAACATTTCTGGCAGAACGTATGTCTATAACAACCCTTGGTTGTGGGAAAACCTGTATGAAGCAAACAAGAGCATTCTCCCTGAGCCTGAAAATCCAAACCTCATTCTTCCTGGAATGAAGCTTGAAATTCCTTCCATTTCAGGAGAGTATCGAAGCGGTACGTATGATCCTGACATGACGTATGGTACATACAGCCCCATCAACATAAATAAATAGGGGTTGCAAAAAAACATTGTGTCCGAAGCAATCTTGTCTTCGGACATGTTTCCTTACTATTGATTGTAACGCTCGCGATAGAGTGCAATGGCGCTTGCCATGAGTGCATGAGGGTATTCTGCAGTTCCCATCTTTGCAAACACTTCCTTTTTATCCAGTTCAAAACAATGTACAAATTCGTCTTTATCCAGATGCTGTTCTCCTTTAAAGAAAAGTTCTTCTGCACAGTAAATGTATACATGATTGCTGAAGAGTGCGGGATTCGGGTTCATTTTGCCCAAAAGCGTCATTTTCCCTGCAATGGCTCCCGTTTCCTCGAGCAATTCTCGCTTTGCTCCGGCTTCTGCAGGCTCTCCTTTTTCAATGACACCTCCAGGAAACTCAATGCTCAACTGCTGCTCTCCGTGTCTCCACTGCTTGACCATGAGGAATTTGTCATGTTTGACAGGGATGACGATGACCCAATCTCTGCATTCATTTACAATGAATTTTCCTTTTTGACCGTCAGGTCCAATGCTTGTCCTTTCCGTGACCGTAAAAACGGGCGTTTCGTATAGCTTCTTTTTTTCAGTTTCATTCCATATCAACTCACTATCTTGCATTGTTTGTCTCCATGATAAAAAAAATTTTGCATAAAAACTACTTATATTTTATAATAAAGGTACCATCTTGATGCTAATATCATGATAGTACTGAATTAAAAAAATCACAATGCTTTGATTGTTTGAGGAGGCTTTATATGGCGATAATATCCATTTCAAGACAGGTTGCGGCCTTGGGCGATGAAATAGCAACTGCACTAGCTGATAAAATAGGTTATTCTTTTATTGACCGCAAGCAGATAGAAAAAAGAATTGTGGAATTGGGGTTTCCTCAGGCAAAGCTTTCCAAATATGATGAACGAAAGCCTGGCTTTTTTGCAAGTCTTGTCAAAGACAGGGATGAATATCTTAATTATTTGCAGTATGCCATTTTGGATGAAGCCGATAAAGGCAACTGCATTTTGATAGGTCGAGGAGCATTTTCCATTCTGGAAGATGTGCCAAATCTTGTTGCCCTGCGTTTTGTTTCTAGAGATTCCGTTCGCATGGAACGCTTAAAGAAAGAATTTTCATGGAACGACAAGCAGGCTCAAACTCGCATCAATGAAAGTGATGCCAATAGGAAAGGTTTTCACAAAAGTTTTTTCAACATGGAAAACGAAGATCCCCAGCACTATTTGATGACACTGAACACAAGCATCTTTAGTATTGAAGAATCTGTAAAACTCATTGAAAATATAGTGAAAATGCATGTTACGGCGGAAAAAGAAGCCGAAGGCAAAAAGCAGATTGCTCAAAGACTGAAGGGTCAGAGGCTTGTAAACCAGTTGCTTTTTGACTTTCACATCAATATCAATTTTCTGCGTGCTGTCGTTGATGACAATGTAATTACACTGCAGGGTGTTGCTGACTCTCAGGGGCTGGTGGAAAGGGCTGTGCAGACGGCTGCCAAGATTTTGCCGACGTGTGAAATTCGTTCAGCCATAAGCATTGTGCAGGATTTTAAGACCTATTGATTACGAGTGAAAAATGAAGAAAGTATATGCATTTATAGCTGCTTTTTTTTACTGTATCGTATGTGCTGTAGCTCAAAGTTCTTTTTTTGACAACTACGTCTTTCAACAGTGGTCTTCACTGGGAGGGCTAACGGGAGCTACAGCAAACGATATTATTCAAACGAAAGATGGTTTCATCAATATTGGTACGTATGAAGGCTTGATTCGTTTTGATGGTGTTGCATTTACAACATTGAAAAGGGCAAAGGACAACGAGTATACGTTTCATTCAGTACGTGTTGTCATGCAGGATTCTTCTGAAAATATATGGGTTGGATCGAATGAAGACGGACTGCAGCTTCTTTCCAAAGATGATGAAAACGTAACGTTTACAACCGAAAATGGACTTCCAAACAATTCAGTCCGTGCAATTGTTGAAGATAAAAAAGGAAATGTCTGGGTTGGTACTGCTGCTGGAGTCGTGTATCTTACAAAAAGCAAGCATCTCTTGAATCCTCAGTTTGAAGCAGGTTCTGTTCCTGAAGGTGTTGTAACAAAAGAACTGTTTTGCGATACGGCTGGCCGTATATGGCTAGTAACGGAAAATGAAAAAGGACTTTTTGTATTTCAGGACGGATTGTTTCGAACCATTGCATCTCTCGATTCATTAGGATCGTATGGCACATCTGCCATTGGCCAGGACTTGCAGGGAAATTTTTGGATTGGACTAAGGTCAGGTGGTCTTGTTAAGATTGAAAACGAGCAGGCAATTCGCATCAAGACGGGAACTCTCCTTGACAAGGTTGATACTCACGCAATATACACGAACAAAGATGGAACGATGTGGTTTGGAACTGGTTCGGGAATTGTTGTCTTTAATAATGGCGTTTTTTCCGAGTACAAAAATAAAGCCCTTGTCGATGTAAAGGTCACGAAAATAATTTCTGATCGCGAAGGAAATGTTTGGATCGCCACTGACAACAATGGTGTCGGAAAGTTGACGCACGGTCGTTTTAAAATGACAAAGACAAACTGTGCAGCGAATGCCATTGCCGAAGATTCTGAAGGCAGGATATGGATTGGAACGGACAAAGGCGTTCTGTGTTACAAAAATGACGTGGCGGAAACCAATGACTTGACGGAGTATACGAAAGGTGTCCGAGTACGACATGTTGAGATTGCAGGAAATGGAGACATTCTTGTCAGTTGCTATGCTCGTCTGGGGCAGCTGCGCTATTATGTCAACGGTGAAAAAAAGGGTTCGATCGACAGTTGGACAACAAAGGATGGTCTTGCGGGGGACAAGGTTCGTGTTGCCATAGAATCAAAACCTGGAGAATTGTATGTAGGAACTACATCGGGATTGAGTATCGTTCATAACGATGGTAGCATCAAAAATTTTAGGCGGTTGGACGGACTTGACAATGACTACATCATGTGCCTGTACAAAGACAAAAAGGATGTCGTTTGGGTGGGAACTGATGGCGGTGGAGTGTTTCTTATGAAAGACGAGCGGATTCTCGGAAAAATAACGCCTGAAAGCGGACTTGTCGGAAATGTAGTCTTTAAGATTTTTCAAGACAAATACGGTGCATACTGGATTTGTACTGGTAAAGGTTTGACACGATGTCCTGTATACGACAGTTCCAAAGATCTTGTTCCAAAGGATTTTCAAATTGTAACGGGAGATCAGGGACTTGCTACGGATTCCGTGTTCCAAATTATTCCTGATACTGCAGGTGACGTGTGGCTTACGAGCAACTATGGAATTTCATCTACTTCGTTTGACGATTTGATTAAGGTTGCTGAAGGCACGAAAGATGCCCTGACTGTAAAATATTACAACAAAAATGATGGTCTTGATTCAGAGGGAACGACCTCAACGGCATTGAGCATCTGCGACCGTTACGGACGGCTGTGGTTTACAATGATAGACGGATTTGCGATATATGACCCTGTAAAAGTTCATGGAAACCCTATCAAGCCTTTGGTTTGCATTGAAAGTATCATGGTCGATTCCGTTGAATATACAAATCCTTCTACAACGATTGAACTGAAACCGGGAACAAAACGCGTTGATGTCAAATTTACAGGACTCAGTTTTGATGCTCCTGAGCGCATTCAGTTTATTCACAGGCTTACAGGCTTTGAAGACGAGTTTTCAGAACCGAATTTCAATAGAACCATTTCATATACCAACCTTAAGCCAGGAAAGCATTTTTTTATAGTCAGTGCTATTAATGGAGATGGTCTTGCTTCGGATAGTGCAGAAACCATGATTCTTGTTCAAGAACCATTTTTCTATCAGACGACATGGTTTTGGATTATTGTAGGTGTTGCTTCCCTTGGAATTATATTTACCGTGGTATATTTAAAGGAACTGTCCATCAAACGGGAAAATGTTCGGCTTGACAATCTTGTCAAAGCGCGTACAAGGGAACTTGCTCAAGAAAAGGAAAAGTCCGACCAGCTGCTCCATGCCATTTTGCCAGATAAGATTGCAAAGGAGTTGAAGGATCATATACATTCAACTGGTGAAAACTTTGCAGACGTAACGATTCTGTTTTCCGACATTGTAAACTTTACGAAAACGTCCAGTGAACATTCTGCACTGGAAATTGTTCTTGCCCTCAACGATTTGTTCAGTCGCTTTGATGAGCGTGCCAAGCGTCTTGGGGTTGAAAAAATAAAGACGATTGGAGATGCCTACATGGCTGCTTGCGGTTTGCCTGCTCCAAACGAAAATCATGCTAGAGTCATGATTGAATTTGCAAAGGGCATGTATGAAGACTTGCAGGCATACAATGAGACTGCGTTCATCAAATTTAACATCCGTGTCGGATTGAACAGTGGCCCTGTGAATGCTGGTGTCATTGGTAAGACAAAGTTTTTGTATGATGTGTGGGGAAATTCCGTGAATGTAGCCAGTCGCATGGAATCGGCCTGTTCACCGGGAGGTATTCGTGTTTCTGATACTGTGTATGAACATTTGAAAGAGTCGGACGTTGCCTTTAGCGAACCGATTGAATGCAACATAAAGGGTAAGGGATTGATGACTACGTATGACATTGTATGGGGGAACGCCAATGAACAGTAACGTGTGTACACCAGTGTTGCAGGTGCTTTGTGCTGCATTATGTGCAATGGGCTTTGTGGGATGCAGACAGTTGAATACTGAACCTACCGTGAAAGTTGGCATTCTTCATTCACTTTCCGGAACCTTGTCAGAAAGTGAAACTGCTGTCAGGGACGCGGAACTCATGGCAATAGAAGAAATTAATGAAAAAGGTGGCGTCCTCGGCCGGAAAATAGAGATTGTAGAAGGTGATGGAGAAAGCAATCCGAAAGTGTTTGGAGATTTGGCTCGCAAGATGCTGACGGAAGACCATGTTGCAACCATTTTCGGCTGTTGGTCATCAGCTGCCCGTAAGGAAGTTCGTTCTGTTGTTGAACAGGAAGATATTTATGGCTTGCTGTGGTATCCGTTACAGTATGAAGGTCTCGAAGCTAGTCCGAACATCATGTACATGGGGGCGGCTCCAAATCAACAGATTGTTCCTGCTGTGGAATATTGTGCCGAACACTTTGGAAAACGCATGTTTTTGATTGGTTCCGATTATATATTTCCTCAGACTGCCAACAGAATTATAAATGCACTTTTGCCGACTGTAGGCGGTGAATGTGTCGGTGAGTATTATGCTCCGTTGGACTCCCTTGACTTTGTCGCTGCCGTTGAACAGATAAAGGCTGTAAAACCTGATGTTATTTTGAATACACTGAATGGAAAATCAAATAAGGCTTTTTTTTCACAGTTGCAGGCAGAAGGCCTGTCAGCAGATGAAATTCCTGTCATGAGTTTTTCTGTTGCTGAAGAAGAAGCAGGATATATTGGAGCTGATTTGCTTGAAGGCCATTATGCTGTGTGGAATTATTTTCAGACCTTGCAAACAGACAGGAACAAGATGTTCGTTGCCCGCTTTAAAAACCGCTATGGCAATTTCCGTGCAACAGATGATCCTGTAGAAGCAGGATATATTGCAGTGTACGTCTGGGCACGTGCATGCGAAAAAGCTGGTTCTTTTGGTGTTGAAGATGTCCGTATGGCAGCAAAAGGTCTAGCTTTTGATGCTCCCGAAGGAACTGTAACTATTGACGGCGAAAATCAGCATTTATCAAAATGGGTACGAATTGGTAAAATAAACGGAAATGGACTGATAGATGAAGTGTGGAAAAGCTCAGATGTTGTAAAACCTGATCCTTATTTGAGCACCTATTCCTGGGCAAGGGGCTTGAACTGAACTTTTTTGAGCACAATTGCCAAACGCTTTTGGACAAGTACATCAGAATCTTCTTACACACGTGAGCCGAGCCTATCCAAGTACGGCTCTGTGTGTTTGAACTTATGTTTCTGTAGACATCAAGATTATTATTCCTTATAATTCAAGATATGAAAACATCAAATACTTTTACATTAACTAGAATAATACTAGCACCCGTATTGTTCCTTATATATTTTATTCCTGAGTGGTTGCAGATTCCCGATGGCAACCTTGTAGCCATTATTTCGTCATGTATGTTTATTCCGCTGCTTGCATTTGCAGAGTTTACTGATTTTTTGGATGGTTTTTTTGCTCGCAGGCACAATGAAGTGAGCGATTTTGGCAAGATGTTTGATCCTTTTGCGGATGTTTTCCTTCACCTTTCCATGTTTACCTGCTTTGTGTTTGCAGGATACATGCCTCCAATCTTGTATATCCTCATTTTGTACAGGGAATTCAGCCAGAATTTTTTGCGCATGGTGGCAGCAAAAAAAGGTACTGCCATTGCAGCTCGCAAAGGCGGAAAACTGAAGACTGTTATGTATGTTGCTGCCTGTTTTATGTCTTTGATTCAGGAATCATTGCTCAGAACAGGGCTTGCTGCGCTTTGGAAAGTGAACATGAATGCTCTGTACGTTTTTGGTGTGGGCATATATGTTGTGTGTGTCATATTGTCTTATATATCATTCATCGATTATTTAATTCATTTTGGCAGTATTTTAAAGGAAGCTGCGAACGAAAAAAAATAAATGCAAAAAAAAATAAAAAAAATTGCAAAAAGAGTTGACAAGAAAGAGTGGACGTGATATAGTCTTATTCACTTGCGAAACAGTACGGCAGCCCGCCGCACGATGCAGGTAAGATTTTTGACAGAAAAGAGAAGGAAAGAAGACAAGTCAGTAGGACCGTTCCGCGAGGGGCGGTCAGACAG
>FLNX01001142.1_pt1 | contig 31758 bp, 26 predicted proteins | sample 1140341 | NCBI WGS metagenome assembly FLNX01 (sample SAMEA3878208, study PRJEB12797) | bioreactor metagenome | biome: Moose rumen | place: Sweden | collected 2011-10 | reverse complement strand
GGAAAGGATGATCTTTCATCCTTTGCGTCCTCCTGCACCGAATTTCTGAGTAGCATCTGCACTAATCAGGTTCTGACCCATATGAATAAAATGGCTCTGAACCTGACACTGTATGCCAAACTCGACTCCGTAAAGGATGATCACGGCTTTGCCGTTACAATGCAGAAATCACTCCAGGTTGCAGGCGAAGGTGAGAACTACGCCGATCTGGTGATCACCGTAAATGAGGGACAGGAAGAGGAGTGCTGTTATCTCTTTGAGCTGAAATACATCCCCAAGGACAAGGCCACTGCGTCACTTATCAGCAAGAGGACCATGGAAGCCTCAGAGCAGGCCCGCAGATACCGTTCAGCCCTGGACTTCCGGGGAAGGAAGATCAGGGCGTATGCCATGATCTTCGTCGGTCCATGTTGCCAGAGCTGCCAGCTGCAGGAGGTTACCGGATAAACCCTGATGGCAACGGCGCGTTGCATGTCATCAGAAAAGCAGGGCGATGTTCAGCGTGAATACGATTGAACCAGCTATAGTTGGGTGGGCCAACCCATTAAGAAAAATCATGGCCGGCAGCGTACTGCAATAAAGGCGGCAGCCATCAGCCATGATACCTGCTTGGAAGTTAAACGTGGGGTTACCCCCATGTTTGACAGAGCCCTAACAACCTTGTGCAAAAGCCAGCAAACACATCAGATGACACCTCCTAATCCCTCAGACATCCGATGGGAACAACATATACTCCGTCTTTGCGCTGATATGCGTAACTGTCGGTACCAGACAGCACCATAAGAAATGAAGGTTCAGGCATCCGGGTGATATCAATCTTATCAGCAAGCTTTTTCAGTGTCTTGGCACCATGCTCTATCAATGTATCCCCACCAAGTTTGATCTCAATAAGGCCATATTTGCCGTTATGCAGATGCATAACCGCATCACATTCCAGCCCGCTTTTATCTCTGTAATGATAAACCTGTCCACCAAGAGCATCAGCATATATCCTCAGATCTCTTATGCACATAGTCTCAAACATGATCCCAAAGGTATTCAGATCGTTGATTAAATCTTTGGGATAAATACCCAATGCGGCCGCAGCTATCGAAGGATCAACAAAATATCTCGTATCAGATGTTCTTATGACGGTTTTTGATCTGAGATTCGGATTCCATGCAGGCAGATCCTCAACGACAAAAATCTTTTTTAATGCATTTACATAGGACAGCACCGTATCCTCATCCAGCGTCCGGGAATCATTAGCATCCATATCAGCCTTGAGGGCAGCATTGCTAACCTGAGCCCCTTGGTTTCTGGCATACGAACGCATAAGAAGCCGGGCACGCTGAGTATCCCTTTTTACACCGTCAACTCTTGTTATGTCGTTGTTGACCACTGATCCGTAATAATTCAAAGCCTGATCAAGGGCGATTTCTTGATCCTTCTGTAAAACAGCCCTTGGCCAGCCACCCCTGCACACAAGATACGCTATTTCATCAAGACTCAAACTATTTGCCGATGCAAGTGACTCTCCGGGATTGTCATCAAATAATACCTTTAGACTCACTTCTCCGTTTGACTCTTCGGATTCAAACAGAGACATCGGACGCATTTTAATCCTTGCGTAGCGGCCGGTTCCCGAATGCTCAGTTTTGGTAAGATCGGCTGGAACAGATGATCCTGTCAAAATAAACATCCCCTCAGTTCCGCCATGATCAATGGAAAACCGGATGCTGTCCCATAATGTTGGCGCTATCTGCCATTCGTCAATTAGTCTCGGGGAGCTGCCAGCTAGCAATGCCGATGGTTTAATCTCCGCCAACCTGAGGTTCCCTTCCTTCTTCTCGGGTTCATCCATGTAAAGGATACTTGCAGCAAACTGCTCTGCAGTTGTGGTCTTTCCGCACCACTTAGGTCCTTCAATCAGAACAGCCCCAGCACTCTTAAGTTTTCTTTCCAGAAGCCTGTCAGCAACTCTTTTCTTGTAATCAACCATAAACAGCCACTGTTTTCCTGACGTTTTTTAAACATCATAGCACCAATTCGGTTATTTGGCATTAATTCTTTCGGTCGTTTGACAAATAATTCTTCAGTCGTTTGGCGGATAACTCTTCGGTTACTTGGTAGATAACTCTTCGGTCATTTGGCGGGGATTTCTTCGGTCATTTGGCTGTTTCTCTGTACAAGTGAACTCTGACTTGGACCAGCCCAGCAACGGCAGCGCTTTGCTACTCCGGAACCTGATCTGTCAGCCCTGCTTCAGGAAAGGAGGATTGCGGCTTTGCCGTTGCAATGCAGAAAACCCTCCAGGATGCAGGCGAAATGAGAACTACGCCGATCTGGGACATCAGCGGTCAAGGCTGCCCTCATCCGTCAGAAAATCCAGCAGCCCCAGGCGGAGGATCCCCTTGTCATCAGTCCAGCTTCGGCCGTAGGTTCGGGACACCACAACTTTCCTGAAGGAATCATCTATGGCCAGAAGCGGTCTGAGTTCCGTCCTTTCCTTGTCTTCATCATCCATGCTCAGAGCGGACTGAATGTAGTACTTCCGGCTCCCCCGGCGGGCAATAAAGTCCACTTCCAGGATCTTCTGACTCCGTTTCCCCTCAGGACCGGGCTCAAGCACCTCAAGGTTGCCCACATCCACCGCAAAGCCCCGGATCAGAAGTTCATTGTAGATAATGTTCTCCATGATATGGGTGGGCTCCTGCTGTCTGAGGCCAAGCCTGACATTCCTGAGTCCCACGTCGGCGCAGTAGTATTTGGAGGGATAGTCAAAGTAGCGCCGGCCCTTCACATCATATCGATCCGCCCGGGAGAAGAGGAAACTGTCAGTCAGATAGCCAAGATAGGCACTGATGGTCTCCGGATCAGTGCGGCGGCCCCGGGTGCTGCTGACAGTTCTGGCGATCCTGGCGGCACTGGTCAGGGATCCCACCGCTGAACAGAGGCAACTGGTCAGTTCCCTAAGGACTCCAGGCAGGCGGATCCCATACCGGGACTCAATGTCCTTGAAATAGATCTCCTCAAACAAGGAGTCCAGATACTGGAATTTCTCATCGTCATCCTTCAGGGACAGCAGATATGGCATGCCGCCGAACGTAGCATACTCATCATAGGCGTCCCGCACGTCCATGCCGGAAAAGTCCAGGAACTCCCTGAAAGACAGGGGATGCACATGCACCACATCGCCCCTGCCCCTGAACTCCGTGGAAATGTCTCTGGACAGCAGTTTGGAGTTGCTTCCGGTAACATAGACATCGGCATTCCCGGAGTGAAGCAACCCGTTGAGAACATCATAGAGCCTCACCGGCCGATCAGGATCCCTGAGTTCCTCCCGGGATATGGCATACTGGATCTCATCAAGAAAAACGTAGTATTTCTCACCGCTGTTTCCGATCCGGCTTCGCAGGTGATCTGCCAGGGCATAGGGATCCCGGAGATCCCGCCAGCGGTCATCATCCAGAGCCACAGCAACTATATGATCCGGATCGACTCCGCCGGTGACCAGTGCCGTCCGGAACAGATCAAACAGCACCGTGCTTTTGCCGCATCTTCTGATGCCGGTGATCACCTTGATCCGGCCGTTCCACTGTTTCCGGATCAGCGCATCCACATAACGCCCCCGGTGAAATATCATACGCACCCTCCGGAATTATCCTGCATGTCCCCAGACCACAGACGCAGACAGGTCCCTGATCCGCACAATTGCCATGGGCGGGGTTTTCCGTAACTTAATCGACTTGTCGACCAAGATCCGATTAACCTCCGCCTCAGAAGGCAGGAACTCCCCAATATCAAAGTCAGAGTCAGAGAAACTGCAGCATGTAGACCGGAAGAAACTCAACCCCGCCCTCACAAAAATAGTCTTTGGTGTAGGCGACTACCCTCCGGGATATCCGATCTCTAAACCTGGCCGTGAAAGCATCAAGAGCAGCATGCCTCCGGTAACCGGAACTCTTCACCTCCACAGGACAGATCCTGCTGCCGTCACTGATCAGAAAATCAATCTCATAATTGTGCCTTGAAACATCATTAGCAAAAGTGTGATAGAACAGGCTGTGCCCGGAAGCATCCAGCATCTGAGCAACAATGTTCTCATAAAGATAACCCAAATTGGACTGCAACCGATCATTCAGAAGTTTGGAGTAGATGATGTTGTCTGTAAAGTCCCGATCCTTGAACATCAGAGTCACAAAAAGCCCGGTATCGGCAGCGAACAATTTGAACCGGGCTAGGTTCCGGTGCTGCAACATCCCTGTCCCGGGATCGTTGGCGTGATAGGAAACCAAAACAATGCCCGAGCCCCTAAGTTCCGCAATTTTCTCAAGAATGTCATCTGCCCTGCTTCCTGGTAGCACTCCGGAAACCTGATAACGGGACGCATTGCTGTTAAGCTGGGATGGAATGGAGTCAAACAACAGGGATAGCCTGCCTGACGGATCAATTTTGAAAAAGTCATCCTCATAAAGCCTGAGGATATCCCTTTTCACCCGGTCGGTCGCACTCAGATCGTTGAACCTGAGATAACTGTCAACCGCCTGGGGCATGCCACCCACAAGCATGTACAGCCGGAAAACCCGCATCACCCTCCGGTGAGCAGCCTGTCCAAGAGAGTGCCCTGCCGCATACAGTTCCCTCAGTATGGGAACCGTCACCTCATCACCGAGTGCCCAGCAGAACTCTTCAAAGTCCATGGGACACATACGGATCTTCCGCTCCTCACTGGGAATAAGAATGTCCCTGACATTTTTGCGGATGGAGATCAGGGATCCGGTCTCAATGTAGTCATACCTGCCATCCTCCACCAGTGCCTTGATTGCCTGGCGTGCCCGGGGACAAAGTTGGACATCTTCGAAAACGATGACGGACTTCCGGGATCGGAGACTCACATGGTAGATCAGCTGAAACTGGAGAAAAATAAAGTTCAGATTGGAGAGATCATCAAAAAGCGCCCTCACTTCAGCCGGAGCTGTATGAAAATCAACAACTATGCAGCTCTCATACTCATTCCGGGCAAACTCCCTGGCAATTGTGGATTTGCCGACACGTCTGGGACCTTCAATCAGCAGCGCTGTCCGGCCATTTGAAGTGTTCTTCCACTCAAGAAGGCTGTTGTAGATTTTCCGCCTGAACATGAACCTGGATCCTGCCGGCTTTTCCGTTCGATCCGGCAGCAGATGAAAAAACCGTTAGCAAAGGCAGCCCCATTTCTGAGAACCGCTATTCTGAAGTACTTTTACCGCAAAATCGCACAATCTCTGAAGCCGGTTTACCGCAAAATCGCACAATCTTAAAAGCCCATTTACCGCAAAATCGCACAATCTCAAAAGCCCATTTACCGCAAAATCGCACGATCTTAAAAGCCGGTTTACCGCAAAATCGCACGATCTTAAAAGCTGGTTTACCCCACACCAGAAGGTTTCAACAGGGATACTCACGACCAAACGGCTCTTTGGAGTGCTTTGCACCTCCCGATCCATTCCGGCAGTATGCACTGTCCGGCACGGCAACATCCTCCTGTCGCCGGAAGGCGTTTTGCCATAAACCGCCACCCAGGCGTTAAGCACTCCGGGACCACATCTGAAAACGGCAGTCAGCTGACAGTTGTTGCTGGCATTCAGTCTCCCCATGATGAGCGGCTTCCTGTTCCTCCACCTGATTCCAGTTCCTCCACCTGATTCCAGTTCCTCCACCTGATTCCAGTTCCTCCACCTGATTCCAGTTCCTCCCTTGATAAGCAGGCTTCCAGTTCCTCCCTTGATGGGTGGCTTCCGTTTCCCCGTCAAATGCCTCCGTCCGCTCTCAGGCCAGCAGTCTTCTCCCGGCGCCTCCGTCGGATCTGCTGCCGGCCGGCTCCAACTTCTCCGCCAGGATCATTGAAACGGGAGCGCGGTCCAGATCTGGCACAACGGAGATCACCCCCAGGAGCAGAGACCGGACACATCCTGGGGAACACCGCTCCGGATCACCGACTCGATGTTATGGTCAATTTCACTAAAGACAGCATTCATGAACCGTTCATAATCGTCCGGATTGTGCAGTTTCAGATAGTTGTCATCACAGGTGAGAAAATCCGGCTCCTCCTTCCGGGAAGGCAGGCTCTTCCACCAGATCCAGGAACTGTGCTCCGGCACCGCTCCGGCCAGTTTTTTCCAGGTGTCACTGGGAAACATCCGGGCACAATCCCTTCTCTGCACCTGCTCCCGAGATCCGTCACTGTCACCAGCACCGTCGCCGGCCCCGTCTCCTTCACCGGTGCCTCCGTCATCAGCAGGCTCAGCGGCAACGCCGTAATAAAAGTGATCCTCCTCAGCGGCATTCCAGCAAATCTCAAAAACCAGATGCAAACTGATCCTGCCGTTCTGGCGGATCCTGAACTCCAGGGCCGGATATTCATCAGGAACCTTTCCGGTGAAGTCCAAACTGTCGACAAGGGCATACGCCTCATCCAGGCTTCTGCCACTGATCAGTTCCAGGCGGTGCTGGCTCTCAATGTGTGAAACAACCATATGCTCATGGATCCGTCTGAAGAGATCCTTCATTTTGGCCCGCCGGACATTGTCCAGATGGCTGGCAATGATCCGGGCTGCACTGAAATACTGCCCTGAAAGACCGATAACTTCCTCGACTGAATTCATAAGCACCCCCTGGAGATCCTCTTCTTTCTGCTTCATGGTGAGTTTTTCAATGAGTGTGATGTACTGGCGGATGGCATTTCTGGTGCTCAGGGATTTGGACGCCTTGTCCTCGCAGTCCCTGAGCCAGGGAAGAATGTGCCTTTCAAAGGAGAGGAGCCTGATCTTCTTCATCTGCTCCCCGTCAAGATCCGCAATGCTTTTGGCCGAGGGCTTCCGGCCGTCCAGGGTCAGGTAATAGATCAGGAAATTGCCATGAGATTTCTCCGCCACATACCGGATGTACCGGGAAAGCTGGCGTTCCTGATCAGAGGCATTGATCTTCACCTCAATGGGATAGTGGAAGGTGGATGTCTCAATGTACAGATCCATCCTTCCGCTGTTGCCGTTTTCTCTGAAGCCGTACTCCGCATAAACCCGGGTGAGGCCGTGCTCATCGGTGTCCCGGCCCAGAACCATCCGGAAAAAGGATTCCAGGAAAGTGCTACTCATCCCGTGCTGCCCTTCCGGATCAAGCAGTTCATGGATTATCCGGCAGTGCTTGAGTTCCAGCTCCTCGATCCCCAAAGCGGAAAACACCGTGAAGCTACTGTCGATATTCAGACTCAGTTCATCAGTCTTCTGCCAGATCTTCTGAATGATCCCCACATTCCTGAGCAGTTCATGCACAGCGTTCAGATCTGCCTGCTCATGTTCCCGATCCTGTTCCCGATCCTGTTCCCGATCCTGTTCCCGATCTGATCTGCCGTCCTTGTTTCCCATGTTTTCTCCTCAAAACAGTCACCGGCCGCAAGCCACAGCCAGAGTCCCATCATTCCTGAAGCTGCCAACGGACGATACTTTTTTCAACGGCGCTTATCACCACGGCAAGACGCAGGAGTTGTGAATTTCCAGGCAAAACCTCCCCATACCGCCGATCCATAATCTGGGTCACAGCCTCCTGTAGAAGATGATCTTCTTCACCAGACTTCCGAGCAAGTTTGAATTCAATAACATACCTTGTGACTCCAGCATCCACAGACAAATCCGCCCTGCCCAGGGCATTCATATCCTCCCTGTAAGCCTGTATCCCGGACAGAAGCAAAGCTACATAGATGAAATCCCGGCAGTTGCGCTCATCATCGAAGGCAACCAGGTTGTCGTAACCAAAAGTGTTGAGAATGAGGTTGAAACACATGATAAGTTTTTCAGTGTTCCTGGTAGCCAGGTTGTTCACCAGGGCAGTTTTGAGACCGTAGATCTGACCGTCAGGAACCGGCTCACTTCTGATCCGAGAAAAATACATGAACAACAGTGCTGATTTAACCTCTAAATTTGGAGGTGTGAGATAGCAGTAAGTGCCTCCGCATTCATTAGTTCGTGTCCTGATTGTCAGGTAGCCTGTCTGGAAAAGCAGGCTCCTGGGTGGAATGGTGAAAAACTCATAACTTTCCTTAAGTGATGACAAATCCACAGTCATATTGAAAAGACTGGTCAGAGGTCTTTCACGGATATCTCTGATGAAACTTACAATCAGAGACGGATAAAGTCCCCCGCTTTCATACCAGTAGTTGCAGAAGCCCTCTTCCGGACTGATGAGAAAATTCAGGACAGACCAGGGGTTGTAAACAGTCTCAGCAGCATCAGGATGCATCAGAAATCCATCATAATGTTTCTTAATTTCTCGGTACATGTTTTCTTTGGAAAGATTAAGCTCCTCTGCTGCCTTTGCCACATATGCGTCAAAGTATTCATGAAGTTCACTGTCTGTATATCCCAGCAAAGTAGCGCAGTTTTTCTTGAGACTCAGATCCAGCAGATTATTAAGTTGTGAGAAAAGTGTAACGTGGGAAAATCGGGAAATGCCGGTAATGAAAACAAACCGGAGGCGGTCGGAAACCGCCTTTACCACACCATAAAAGTTTGCCAGGTAATCCCGGTATTTCAGGAACACCGCCTCGTTGGCCAGGGAGTGGCACAGAGGATAGTCATACTCATCAATCAGCAGCACCACTTTCCGTGTGCTGTTCTCCACGATGCGCCTAAAAAGAGCTGGAGCCTCATAGTCAGAAATCAACCTGTCAGGTGTGGAAGGACTGGGAACGGTAATGCCGTACTTATACGCCACCAGCGCAAACTCACGGTAGAGTTCCCGGTCAAGCTGACGTTCCAGGTTGTCACTGTAGGAGAGGGCGGAGAAGTTGACCGTGATGACCACATACTCCCCGGTATCCTTCCAGAGGTTCTCAGCGGCAAACCCTTTAAAATACCTGGTTCCACTGCGGAACAGGGATTCAAAGGTGGACACAAGCAATGACTTGCCAAACCTCCGGGGCCTTGAAAAAAAATACGGTCCCGGAGACGAAGCCAAACTGCAAATAAGTTGGCTCTTGTCAACATAAATACGATCGGAACTTACAAGTTCCTCAAAGGAAACTGAGTTGAAAGGAAGTTTCTTCAATGTTTCTGTCATTTAATAAAAACCATGAAAATACCAGCCCAGAGCTAGCCCCGCCACCATCTGAATGGAAGAGCATTACCCAGTCAAAAATTCTTCTGTCAAAATTCATGAAAAAATCACAAGGCTCCCACCGGCAGTTCTGACAGGATCCGAAACACCGATCCGGATCCGGCCTCCCAGCGGCTCCCCAGATCACCTGTCAGCCACACAGAACCTTCAGATGTAAATTTCCGGATTGTTCAGCAGGATCTCCCCCGGAAACATAAATTCCTCCAGCTCCTTCACCTGGGTCAAACCAGCCATTGAAGTTGCACTGGTAACTCCGGTGCGCGGGTGCCGGTGCAGCAGGACAATGCTCTCAGGTTCAACGAAGTCCAGCAAAACAGTGTTGTGGGTAGCCGCGACCACCTGCAGGTGTTTCTCGGCACACACTTCCCGGAGCAGGTTGATCAGTTCCTCACTATGAACGTAATGGATGCCGTTTTCAATCTCATCCACCAGCACCAGTCCGGGTCCGGAACCTTCACAGACAGCGAGGATTGCGGCCAAGCGCAGCACTCCGTCACTTATGTTGCCAGAAGCAAAGCGGACTTTCCCGGCCCCCAGCTCCTCAACGGTCTCAAGGGAGATCTGACCCGTATATTCATCCTTCAGGGCGTCAATCTCTGAGATCCGGCCGTCCAGGATCCTGCTGATCCTCTCATTCAGGGATCTCCGGGACTGGGGATCCATGGATCTGATGAGGGAAGGTAGAAGCACGCCGCCCCGGCCCGGCATGGCAGTCTGTGCCACCCGGCTGTGCCTCATTCCGGACGGGGACAGGATCCCGCAGGAAAAGGAATGCAGCAGATATTCCCTAAAGACGGCAAGTTCCGGAAGACTGTCAGCCAGCTGGGGTGCGAGATATTTAAGAGCAGAAGACATAAACGCCAGAGGCGGATAGGTGACAGTATGACCAGCCCGATCTGACAGCTTCAGGATCCGGGACTGCCCGTCCGGACTGAAGGAAAGCAGAGCCGCGCCGCTGTCCAGATCTGTGATCTCTTCCCGCCTGAGAAACAGGCTGCCGTCTGGGGATGCGGCTACCTCAAGTTCCCAGGAAAGAGAAAGGGTGGAAGAGTCGGACCGGGGGAGCTGCCACTCACTGTGAAAGCAGATCTGCTCCTGAGCTGAGGACCCTGACAGGTGGGAAAGGAGATCGGAAAAAACAAGCCCAAGTTCCTCAAGAAATGAGGAAAAATCAGTTCTGACAGAGCTTATCAGAAGATCCAGGGCCAGAAGCACCGAACTTTTGCCAGAGGCATTGTCCCCGACAATCATGGTGTTCCCGGCAAAGGGAACCTCAGTGCCCAAAAGGGATTTGAAGTTGTCCGTTCTCAGCAGTGTGATCATACCCCCCCCAAGAGATCGCACCGGATAAGATCCGGCAAGCCCGTCAAAAACAAAGCCGCAGAAACAGCCCGAAGACCTTCCGCGGCACAGGAGCGGAACAGCAGCAGGCGCTGTCCGCCAGATCCGGCTGCCCAGTCAGCGGCAGCCGCAGGTGATCACCAGGACAGCTCGTCGATGCTGACCTCGCCGAAGCCACTGTCATCACCCTCGCCTTCAGAGCTCTCACCCCCGGCAGCAGGAGTCTCACCGGATGCAGCCTCACCGGAGGTTCCGCCCTGGTCACCTGCGGGAGCATCAGTTCCGGCAGTGCCCGCCTCAGGGTTTTCCCCGCCGGCAGATGGCTGCTGGGCCTCAGAGGATCCCGCATCCCCGGCAGCACCGGATCCGGTGTCAGCAGCCGGTGTCTGGGCGGCACCTGGAGAAGCGTCACCGGAAGGAGTCTCCGGCTGAGCCGGAGCTTCACCGCCGCCGGTGCTGTCAGAGGATGCCGGAGTCCCGGATCCGCTGTCAGCAGGGGGAGCTGCCTCGGTGCCGGAAGCGGCCGGAGCGGTCTCCTGACCGGCAGGTGCGCTGTCACCGGTGCCGGATGAGGATGCGGCAGTGCCAGATCCGCTGTCTGCTGCCGGTGCGACCTCAGTTGTCTCCCCGCCGGAGGCCGGAGCTGCGGCTCCGGATCCCGCATCAGAAGTGCCTGCAGAAGAAGATCCGCTGTCCGTTCCGGAGGAGGATGTGGCGGAATCAGAGGCAGGAGCGGCCGGCGCAGTCTGCTCAGAAGCAGTGGATGAAGATGCACTGCCCTGATCGGTACCGGCAGATTCTGTCCCGCCGGAAGCGGGTGCGTCTGAAGCAGAGGAGGAAGATGAGGAGGAAGACGGAGTTTCTGCCGGTGCGGGAGTGGTTTCCTTGATGTCGGTTCCTGAATCGGCGGAAAGGGCCGGACTGTCGGCAGACTCACCGCTCTTCGCAGCCTCGGCTTCGTTCCGGGCCTTATCAATGGCGGCCTGCACCTGTGCCTCCGGCACGGTCACCGTGGTGAAATTCAGTCCTGCAGGCGGCTTCAGGCCGTCGTCCGTCACCGTGACGGAGATCCGCTTCTCAAGGGTGACCTGTCCCCGGCGTCCGCTGATCACCGCCTCATAGGATCCGGCCTGGGCAAAGGTGCGGCTGACACAGGCCTCGTCGCTCTTGGTCCCGGCAAAGGTGACAGTGAAATGCACATCCTCATAAAAGGATGAGCCGCAGACCGAAGCGGAAAGCCCCAGGGTGGAGGAATAGACACTGAAATCAAAACTCTTCTCATCCTGGTTCTTCACGTCCTGGCCGCATCCGGCCAGGAGAACCGCACAGCCGGCCAGACCGGCAGCCTTCAACAGATTCACTGACAACTCCGCACTCACAACAACTTAGCAAACGGAAGCAAAATATGCTAATCTCCCAGGGGTCAAACGCACACAGGGACAGGACAATTATATGATGAACCGATTGTTAGTTAGTGTGTATGTGTCACTTTTTTCCCTAATAATATGTGACATAGCCCCTGCTTTGCCCGCACCTTCCGCTGCCCCGGACACCGGGGCCGCCGCCGGCAGCGCCTCCCCGGATCTGGTATCCCCGGTCTCCGGCAACAGTGCCCCGGAGGATGACACAATCCCCCGGGAGCTCCGGGAGAAGGCCGAGTTCTCCTGCCTAAAGTACGCCGCCGTCAGGCTCCAGGATGAGATGTCCCTGAGGGTGACCCAGGTGAAGGCCCCTGCCCCGGATGATCCGGAGCAGATCTGGATGGTCACCGGCAACAAGATCAACGGTCCCGACGGAGATCGTCCCGTGAGTTTCTCCTGCAAGCTGAAGCCCAATTCCCTGCCCCTGTGGGAACTGCTGGATCTGGGCCTCTACCAGCTGACCGAGGAGTCCGTGAGGCAGATGAAGGAGCTGCAGATCCAGGAAAACGCCCGCCAGGGCGGCAAATGAGGAGATCCGGCAGAAGTTCCCGGCCCGGAGCGCCGATCTTTTCCGGGAGCCGGTGCAGTCTCACCCGGAAGTGAAGCTCCCGGATCCAGGATCCTGGATCCTGACCGATCCGGATACTTCCCGGGTAAGGACAAGGGTAAGGGGCAGGACAGTCCGGCAGTCTGGCAGCATATCCTCAGCACCTGTCAGCCCTGCTGTCCGCATCCAGCACTTTGTTGGCTGTCCTTGCATCTGCGGACTGGATGTCTGCCCTGCCCGTCAGTCCCCAGTCAGCCCCCCTGCCAGACCTCACCGCTCCTACGCCTTTCAAGTTCCTCACGGCCCCGCGCCTTTCAAGTTCCTCACTGTCCCGCGCCTTTCACGATACTCACCGTCCAACACCTGCAATCACAGTCCCCACGCCAGCATTCACAGAGCCCCACCCCGGCGTTCACAACCCCACCCCGCAGCCCTGCCAGCCTCCCGGAAAAAGCAGTCCCCGGGAAGAGACCTCACCGTGGAGGCCCTCGCCCGGGGACTGACCGGAAAAGGTGCTTAAAGCCCCGTGTCTCAGGGGAGACGGCATCTCAGATCACTTGCGTCTCCAGGTGGTCTCGCCGCCCCGATCTTCCAGGATCACTCCCATTTCCAGGAGGCGGTTCCGGATCCCGTCCGCCGCCGCCCAGTTCCGGTTTTTCTTGGCCTCAGCCCGCTCAGCCACCAGGCGGTTGATAAGTTCATCATCCACCCCGGCGGCGCCGCCACCGGATCGCAGGTAAACTCCAGGCTCCTGCTGCAGGATCCCCAGGACGCCGCCCAGGCGCCTGAGCTCCCGTCCCAAAGCTGCCGCCGCAGCGGGATCAGAGCCCTTCAGGCGGTTGATTTCCCGGGCAGTCTCAAACAGTGCCGACACCGCCTCCGGGGTGTTGAAGTCATCATCCATGGCCTTCCTGAAGGCCTGCTCCAGGGGGGAGATCCCTTCAGTCCCCTCAGCCCCAGCCGCACCCTTGGCAACTGCACCGCCGGCAGCACCATCGGCGGCCGCCCCGGCAGGCCCCAGATCCAGATCCTGCAGCGCAGTATAGAGCCTTGACAGGCCCTGCCGGGCCAGATCCAGGTTCTCCTGGGAGTAGTTCAGGGCGCTGCGGTAATGGCCGCTCATGAGGAAGAAGCGCACCGTCTCACCGTCATACTCCTGGAGCACGTCCCGGATGGTGAAGAAGTTGCCCAGGGACTTGGACATCTTCTCCTTGTTGATCATCACCATGCCCGAGTGGATCCAGCAGGAGGCGAAGGATCCGTCATAGCCGCAGCAGCTCTGGGCCACCTCGTTCTCATGGTGGGGGAACAGCAGATCCGATCCGCCGCCGTGGATGTCAAAGCTCTCCCCCAGGTGCTTCCGGCTCATGGCAGAGCACTCAATGTGCCACCCCGGGCGTCCCCGGCCCCAGGGGGAGTCCCACTCAGGCTCCCCGGGCTTGGAGCTCTTCCACAGCACAAAGTCCATGGGGTTCCGCTTGGAGCTGTTCACCTCCACCCGGGCTCCGGCCTGGAGCTGCTCCAGATCCTGCCCCGAAAGGCGGCCGTACTCCGGGAAGGACTCCACAGAGAACAGCACGTCTCCGTCCGGGGCCACATAGGCATGGCCCCGCTCCACCAGGCGGCGCACCAGCTCGATGATCTCCGGAATGGTCTCCGTAGCCCGGGGCTCCACATCGGGCCGGAGCAGATTCAGGGCATCAAAGTCCCGGTGCATGGCCTCAGCCATCCTGCTAGTGAGGGCGGCCATGTCCTCCCCGTTTTCCCGGGAGCGGCGGATGATCTTGTCATCCACATCGGTGATGTTCCTGACAAAGCGCACCTGGTACCCCAGATACCTGAGATAGCGGACAATGACGTCAAAGCAGACAAAGGTGCGGCCGTGGCCGATGTGGCACAGATCATAGACCGTGACCCCGCACACATACATGCCAACCTTGCCCTTCTCCCGGGGAACGAAGTCCTCCTTCGCCCCGGTCATGGTGTTGTAGATCCTGAGCATGACAGTAAACCGTGGAGCGCCCAAGGCGCCGGAAAGCCAATGAAAAAAAAACCGGGTCATTCTACCATTTTTCCCGGGCTGCCGGAACCAGACACCGGGGTCCCATCTCCCCGTCCCCGGAGATCTCCGGCGGCAGCACCTAAGCCCTAATCACCCCGCCGTCCCGGCCCCCGGCTCAGGGCTTGCGACCTGCCCTGCCCTCCCCCGCCGCCCCTCCTGGCCCGGGCCCTCAATTGTTTTTGCCCCGGCAAAAAGGTACAATCACAGCATTGATTTCAAGGGGGAACAACATGATAAGACTGCACACCTCCATGGGTGACATGGACATCGAACTGGACACCGCCAAGGCGCCGAAAACCTGTGAGAACTTCCTGGCCTATGTCAGGGACGGCCACTATGACGGCACCATCTTCCACCGGGTGATCAAGGGGTTCATGATCCAGGGCGGGGGCTTCGACAGCGACATGAACCAGAAGAAGACCCGGGAGCCCGTCAGAAACGAGGCCAACAACGGCCTGAAGAACCAGCGTTACACCCTGGCCATGGCCCGGACAGCCGATCCCCACTCCGCCACCGCCCAGTTCTTCATCAACACGGTGGACAACGGCTACCTGGATTTCCACTCCGAGACCCCGGACGGCTGGGGCTACTGCGTCTTTGGCAAGGTGGTGAAGGGCACCGAGGTGGCCGACGCCATTGAGAAGGTCAGCACCGGATCCCGGGGATTCTTCCGGGATGTGCCCCGGGAGCCGGTGATCATCATCTCCGCCAAGGAGATCTGATCTCCGGAGCCATGCACCGCCTGTTCATCTCCGATCTCCACCTGGATCCCTCCCGGAAGGATCTCACCGCCGTCTTCACCGGCTTCCTTGAGCGCCGGGGACGCCAGGCGGAGGATCTTTACATCCTGGGGGATCTGTTCAGTTACTGGACCGGGGACCGGGACGCCTCCGGCTACCACCTGTCTGTGGCCCGGTCCCTCAGGGATCTGCCGGGAAGGAAGTTTTTCATACCCGGCAACCGGGATTTCCTCCTGGGCCGGCGGTTCTGCGCCCGGTGCGGCATGACACTGCTGCAGGACAACACGGTTCTTGAGGACAATGGCCGCCGGATCCTGCTGTGTCACGGGGACGGGCTGTGCACCCTGGACGTGGCCTACCAGAAGTTCCGGCGCTTCCGCTCCCGCCCATTGAACCTTATGCTCTATTCACTCCTGCCCCGCTTCATCCGCCTGCGGATGGCCTCCCGGGTCCGGGAAGACGCCCGGGAGGAGAAGAGCACCAAGACCCCGGAGATGATGGACGTGTGCCAGGCAGATCTCCTGACTCTTATGGAAGAGCTGGACACCCGGATCTGCATCCACGGCCACACCCACCGCCCGGGGCACCACCTGCTGCCCGGGAATATGATCCGGCTGGTGCTGGGGGACTGGCGCCGGGACGGCTTTGAGTTCCTGCTTCAGGAGGATCGGAGGCTCTCCCTGATCCATGCGGATCCCGCCGGGAACGAACGCCTCCTCTTTGCCCTGCCGGAGGATTTTCCCGCCGGCGCATCCGGCCCCCTGGCCGGCACGGAAGACTGCTGATGAAGGAATACTTTTTTCTCCTGGTGAGCACCGTCCTGGTGAACAACTTTGTGCTGGTGCAGTTCCTGGGACTGTGCCCCTTCATGGGCGTCTCCCAGAAATCCTCCGCCGCCCTGGGCATGGGGGCGGCCACCATGTGCGTCATGACCGTGACCTCGGCCCTGACATATCTGGTGGATCACCTGCTGCTCATCCCCTTCCAGCTGGGCTACCTGCAGACCATCAGCTTCATCCTGGTCATCGCCTGCGTGGTGCAGTTCATCGAGATCGTCCTGAAGAAGATGAACCGGGAGCTGTACCAGATGCTGGGGATCTACCTGCCCCTGATCACCACCAACTGCATCGTCCTGGGCCTGTCCCTGCTGAACTCCAACCTCCGGCACAACTTCGCCGAAAGCGTCCTGTACGGTTTCGGCGCAGGCCTGGGCTTCCTCTTCGTCATGGTGCTGTTCGCCACCATGCGGGAGAAGATCGAGGAGGCAGACGTGCCCCGGCCCTTCCGGGGCGCCGCCATTGCCATGATCACCGCCGGGATCATGTCCATGGCCTTCATGGGCTTTTCAGGACTCATCAAATAACATGAACCTTGTCCTCATCATCCTGCTGTTCACCGCCGTCTTCGGCCTCACCGGAGCCCTGCTGGGCTTTGCCGCCCACTATTTCAAGGTGGAGGAGAGCCCCCTGGCCACCCGGCTCTGCGCGATCCTGCCCCAGACCCAGTGCGGCCAGTGCGGTTACGCCGGCTGCCGCCAGTATGCCGAGGCCATGGCCGCCGGCAGCGCCGGGATCGATCTCTGCATACCCGGAGGCCAGGGCACCGTGGATCAGCTGGCCGCCCTGCTGGACATTCCCCCGGTGAAGGCCCAGGACACCAGCAGTGAGCGCCAGTGCGCCTGCATCGCCGGCAACATGTGCATCGGCTGCGGCAAATGCGCCTCCTCCTGCCCCGTGGATGCCATCTCCGGGGGGCCCCGGATGATCCACACGGTGCTGAGCTCCCGCTGCACCGCCTGCCGCCTGTGCCTGAACACCTGCCCCACCGGCTGCATCGCCATGCGGACCCTGGAGCCCCTGCCCGAAGAATGGGACTATGTCTATCCCCGGATCCGGGATCAGCTGGAGGGCCGGGGACAGCCTGACACCTGGAGCACCGACAACTGGAGACCGGAAGGATCATGACACCATCACAGACGCTGGCCGCCGTCAGATCCGGGAAGATCTGGAGCTTCCACGGAGGGATCCACCCCGATCAGCACAAGGACACCGCCACAAGCCCGATCCAGGATCTGCCCCTGCCCAACATCCTGGTGGTGCCCCTCAGGCAGCACAGCACCCGGGCCGGGGAGCTGCTGGTGAAGGAGGGGGATCATGTGCTCCGGGGCCAGCCCCTGACCCTGGCCGTGGCCCGGGGAGCCATTCCCGTCCACGCCCCCACATCCGGCACCGTGAAGTCCGTCAGCCCCGCCAGGGCCTCCCACCCCTCGGGCCTTAAGGCCCCGGCGGTGACCATCATCCCCGACGGGGAAGATCAGTGGATCCCCCTGGAGGGGCATCCCAACTGGCAGGAGGAGGATCCTGCTGCCCTTGCTGAGCTCGTCTGCGCTGCCGGAGTGGCGGGCATGGGCGGCGCCGGTTATCCCGCCGGGCACAAGCTCCTCTCCGCCAGGGGGAAGATCAGCATCCTCATCATCAACGGCTGCGAATGCGAGCCCTACCTCACCGCCGATGACGCCCTGATGCGGGGTAAAGCCCCGGAGGTGGTGGAGGGGATCCGCATCGTCCAGCACATCCTGAAGCCTGAGATCACCCTGCTGGCCCTGGAGGACAACAAGCCTGAGGCCGCCGCAGCCATGGAGCAGGCGATCCGGGAAAGCGGCGGGGGCATTGAGCTCCGGATCCTGCCCACCATCTACCCCACCGGCGCCGCCCGGCCCCTGATCCGCCGCCTCACCGGCATGGAGGTGGGCTATGACAACCGATCCAACGATTTCGGGGTCACCATGCACAATGTGGCCTCCTGCCACGCCATCCGTGAGGCGGTGGTGCTGGGACGCCCCTCCACAGAGCGGGTGGTCACCCTGGCCGGAGAGAACTTCCGGCAGCCCGGCAACTACTTGATCCGCCACGGCACCCTGCTGAAGCACTTGATCAACCATGTGGGACTTAAGGACGAGAAGATCGTCCACATGATCCTGGGCGGGCCCATGATGGGCTTCAGTGCCCCGGGGATGGACACGCCCCTGGTCAAAACCACCGGCTGCGTCATCGCCCCATCCCGGAAGGAGCTGCCCCTGGAGGAGCACCGGATGGCCTGCATCAAGTGCGGCCGGTGCCAGGAGGTGTGTCCCTCAAACCTGGTGCCCTACATGCTCCTGAGCCATTCAGTGGCCCGGAACTTCCAGGGCCTGGAGGACTGCCATTTCAAAGACTGCATCCAGTGCGGCTGCTGCACCTATGTGTGCTCCAGCTCCATCCCCCTGGTGATGGAGTTCCGGAAGGCCAAGGCTGAAATGGCCCGGCTCCGCCGGGAGGAGCAGCTCCGGCAGCAGAATCAGGAGCTCATTGCCTTCCGGGAGCAGCGGCTTGCCCGGGAGCAGGAGGAGCGGAAAGCCCGGATCCAGGCATTGAAGGCCCGGGGCGAGCGTCCCGCCCCCGAGGCCGGGGAGATCCCGGAGCCTAGGGCCTGGGATCCTGTTGCCCGGAAGACAGGGGGCGCTGCACCGGCTGACTCTGCCGCTACCCCCGCCGCCGTATCCCCGGTGTCCGCCGCCTCACCGGCACCCGCTGCCGGCAGTGCCGCTGCCCGGGCCAAAGCCCTGGCACTGGCCAAGGCCAAAGCCGCCCAGGCCCAGAAGGGCGCCGCGGAGAATGCCGGTACTGAAACCCCGGCCCCTGCCGCCTCACCGGCACCGGCAACCCAGGCATCTGCTCCGGCTCCCGCAGCCTCAGCGCCCGCTGCCGGCAGTGCCGCTGCCCGGGCCAAAGCCCTGGCTTTGGCCAAGGCCAGAGCCGCCCAGGCACAGAAGGACTCAGCAGGGAATGCCGGATCTGAATCCCCGGCCCCTGCCGCCTCACCGGCACCGGTAACCCAGGCATCTGCTCCGGCTCCCGCAGCCTCAGCGCCCGCTGCCGGCAGTGCCGCTGCCCGGGCCAAAGCCCTGGCTTTGGCCAAGGCCAGAGCCGCCCAGGCACAGAAGGACTCAGCAGGGAATGCCGGATCTGAATCCCCGGCCCCTGCCGCCTCACCGGCACCGGCAACCCAAGCATCTGCTCCGGCTCCCGCAGCCACCGCAGACGCAACATCTGCACCCGCAGCCCCGGCAACCGGCTCTGCTCCGGCTCCGGCCGATCCCGCAACCCGGGCCCGGGAACTGGCCCGGGCCAAAGCCCTGGCACTGGCCAAGGCCAGAGCCGCCCAGGTCCAGAAGGGCGCTGCGGTCACCAGCAACAGGAAGAACCCATGATCCCCATGACATTTCTGCGGAAAAGCTCCCCCCATATGCGCCGGGGCGTCTCCACTCCGGTCATCATGCTCATGGTGCTGGCAGCACTGCTGCCCGCAGCGGCGGTGCACATCCTGTGCTTTGGCTGGGGCCTGATGTGGAACCTGCTGTTCTGCACCCTGTGGGCCTCCCTGCTGGAGGCAGGTGTCAGCGTCCTCAGGGGACGCCACCCCTTAAGCGGCCTCAGGGACTTTTCCCTGCAGGTGACCGTGTGGCTTTACTGCCTGGCCATCCCGCCCTACATCTCCCTGTGGATGACAATTCTGGGAGTGACCTTCGCGGTGCTGATCGTGAAGCACGCCTTCGGGGGGCTGGGACAGAACACCTTCAACCCGGCCATGGCCGGCTTCATCTTCCTGCTGATCTCCGTGCCTGCGGCCATGGGGGGCTGGGTGGCGCCCAGCGCCCGGAACCTGGAGATCTACAGCCCCGGCAACGCCTTCCAGATGATCCTGATGGATCACAACGACATCAAGAAAAACCTGATCATGAGCAACAACAGCCGGATCCAGGAGGAGGCGGACACAGCCCGGGCCGCTGCCGCTGCTGACGGGGCCACCTACGCCACCCCCCTGAACCGGTTCCGGGAGATCTTCAGCTACGCCGGCATTGTCCACTATGTGCCGGATCTGGATCAGGGCTGGACCCTGGAGACCCACGGAGGCGTGATCCTGTCCCTGGCCTACGCCCTGGGAGGGATCTTCCTCATTGTCACCGGCTTCATCAGCGCCGCCCAGCCCCTGGCCTTCCTTATCTCAGTGTATGCCTCAGGGGTGGTGGTGAACATGCTGGGGGTGGGCAACAACTTCACCACCATTTCCGACTGGGAGCACCTGTTCATCGGCAGCACCATGTGCGGCGCTTTCTTCATCATCACCGATCCCGTGTCCTCCCCCACCTCCCTGAGGGGCAGGATCATTTCCGCCGCCATCATCGGCATGGTCACCGTGGCCATCCGCACCTTCGGCAGCTATCCTGACGCCATTGCCTTTGCCGCCCTGCTAGGCAACAGCATCAACCCCCTGATCAACAAGCTTACCCGGCCCCGCCGGTTCGGCGACACCCCGCCTGCAGCCGCCTCCCCGGCTGCGGGCTCCGGAACCAGGAGCCTGACATGAAGCCCATCGTCAAAGGCAGCATCATCACCGGACTGTATCTGGGGATCCTCACCGGCATCTGCCTGTCGGTCATTGTCTACGTCCATGAGCAGACCTATGAGACCTATGTGAAGACCGCCGAGAAGGATCGGCTGTCCAAAAAAATGGCCGGCATGCTGCCGGGGATCAAGTTTGACAATGATCTCCTGAAGTCCTGCCGGCTCTACAACAGCGACACCCTGTCCCACGGCCAGGACATGGAGTTCTACACCGCCTACCGGAAGGGACGCCCTGTGGCTTACATCATCCGGACTGTGACTATGAAGGGCTATGCCGGAGCCATTGAGCTGCTCACCAGCATCAGCAGCAAGGGGGAGATCCGGAAGGTGGAGATCCTCAGCCAGCATGAGACCCCGGGACTGGGCGACCGGGTGCTGCCGGCCAACAGCAACTGGCTGCAGGAGTTTGAGGGGGCCTCCCTGCACAACCGCCGGAACTTCGCCCTGATCAAGGACGGAGGCGACTTCACCTACACCACCGGAGCCACGGTGACCCCGCGGGCCATCGTCAACGCCGAAAAGGATCTGCTGGTGCACTTCATGGAAAAAGGCAACCGCATCATCAGCGACCGGCACTGCCAGGAGGACGACTGAGGGAAGACATGATCAGGGACATAATCGAACTCTTCAAACAGGACGTCTGGAAGAACAACACCATCCTGGTGCAGATCCTGGGCCTGTGCCCCACCCTGGCAGTGACCACCACGGCGGTGACCGCCCTGGGACTTGCCCTGACCACCACCATGGTGCTGGCAGTGAGCAACGTGATGATCTCCCTGTGCCGGAAGATCATCATCCCCGAGGTGCGGATCCCCTCCTACATTCTGATCATCTCCACCCTGGTGGCGGTGGTGGAGATCTTGATGCAGACATTCATGTTCACCGTCTATGAGTCCATGGGGATCTTCATCTCCCTGATCGTCACCAACTGCATCATCATCAGCCATGCCGAAGCCTATGCCATGCGGCACGGTCCCTTCATGTCCCTGCTGGACGCATTGTTTGTGGGCCTGGGCTACACCTCCATCCTGATCCTGGTGGGATCCGTCCGGGAGGCGGTGGGCTTCGGCACCATCTTCCACGGTCTGAACAAGCTCTTCGGGGAATACTTTGCCGACAAGTACATCACCGTGCTGCCCGGAGACAAAACCCTGATCTTCGCCATCCTGCCCCCCGGGGCTTTCATCGCCATCGGGCTGCTCATCGCCCTGAGAAACAGCATCAGCAGAAGCTGACGTCTCCGGCCTGAAATGCCGGCAGATCCGGAAGGACTGGTGCGGGAATGAACATACCGTTTACGGGAACAGAGGCTGGAGCCCGGGGGCTGTCCCGGATCCTGATCAATGTCTGGACCCCCGGCAGAAACAGGGTCACGGAGCGTCGGGCGCAAGAAGGAAAACAGCCCGGGATGCAGACAGGGGATGAAGGAAGGCAAGCCTGATGAGTGAAAGGGGAAAAGATCTCAGGAGCGGCTCCATGACTGGAAAGGAGAAAGAGGCTCTCCGCCTGCGGGCATCCCTGATCATGGAACGCCTGGCAGAGGCCATTCCGGAGCCCCGGAGCGAGCTGAACTACAATTCCCCGTTCCAGCTCCTGGCGGCAGTGCTGCTCTCTGCCCAAACCACAGATCGCCGGGTCAATGAGGTGACCCCCGCACTGTTTGCCGCCGCGCCGGATCCGGAAAGCATGGCGGCCCTGGGACCGGAGGGCATATATCAGCATATCCGCTCCCTGGGCCTTGCCGGGGGCAAAAGCCGGAACCTGGCAGCTGCGGCGCTGCAGATCTGCCGGCGCTTCGGAGGCAGGGTGCCGGACACCTTTGAGGATCTCACTTCCCTCCCCGGCGTGGGGGGCAAGACCGCAAGGGTGGTGCTGAACGTGGGCTTCGGCAGACCTGAGATCGCCGTGGACACCCATATTCTCCGGGTGTCCCGGCGTCTCGGTCTCACCGTCTCATCCCTCCCCGACCAGGTAAGCCGGGATCTTGCCGGGCTTATCCCGGAACAACACCTGCTGAACGCACATCACTATCTGCTGCTCCATGGGCGCCACACCTGCCGGGCCCGATCCCCACTCTGCCAGCACTGCTGCATGCAGGATCTCTGCACCAGCCCCGACCGGAAGTTTACGGAAGCCTGAAAAAAACTGCCCTCCCGCTGTGAGGTGTTCCCCGTTCAGCGTGAGGGCAATTACAGATGGAAAAGCCTTGCATCACAGGGCTTTCCCTTGGAAATAAACAGGGAAACTTAAGTGAACACCATAAACAAAAAAATTGCGGTAACACTGCTCTTGCCGCTCCTCATTATTTCGACAATGGCAGTCTGCGGACTGATCGTTTCAAACCAGTCAAGCATAGCGTCGTCAAACCGCTCCCTGTTTTCCAGCATCCTGTCCGGTTGCACCAGTTACATTGGCTACTGGCAGTCCTCCAATGCCGACATCATGGAGAAATACTCGTTACTGCCCGGAGATCCGGCATTTAACATAGAGAAACTCAGCGACCCTATCCTTGCCGGATTAATGGGACGGATCTCTGGATCGGTTTCAACCTACTTCGCAGATGAAAGCGACGGAAGGCTGTATATGCTTGGAGAGGATACGGAGGCCCTGCTGAAATCCGGCTTTGATCCCAGGAAACGTGCCTGGTTTATAAATGCCACGGCAACCCCCGATCATGCGGTCTTTTCTGAGCCCTATGTGGACGTCATCACAGGGCAGCTGGTTGTTGCTGTTGCCAAGAGAGCCCGCGGAGGAGTGGTTGGTGCCGATTTCTCCACCGCCGACATGACGCAGCTGATAAGCAAGCTCCAGATCCCAGGAAACGGCTATGCCGTTCTGACCTACGGCAGCGAAAACCGCATCCTGGCACACAGGGATCCCAAACTTATCGACAAAGGACTGGAAAGCCTCGACGGCAGACTGACCGCAGAGACTGCCCAGAAAATCATTGACCAATCCTCTGGAAATGAACCCTACGAAATTGAACTGACCGGCGGACAGACCATGCTTGCCATGGGCGTAACCATCCCCAATTCCTCCTGGAAGCTTTTCGTCTTCATAGACAAGAACTATTTCTACGATCTCTACTACAAGACAATGACTGTTTTCATACTGGCAGTAGCCGTTGTCTTCGTGCTCTCATACCTGGTCATCATGTATCTGAGCATGAACAGGCTTGTAAGACCGATTGAAAAAGTTCAGATCCACCTGAAGAAAATATCAGACGGGGAAATAAAGCTCACCGATCACCTGGATATCTCAACCGGAGACGAGTTTGAACTGATGAGCAGATCCCTTAACAGTTTCACCGACCGGCAGTACACCAACATAATAAAACTCAGTGACAAGGTCCGGGAGAACATCAGCCTGGCCAATGATAACAACAGGATGATTTCCAATGAACTGAACTCCCAGAAAACCAGCGTGACCGGTGTAGTTGACGTGATAAACAACATCAGCGGCGTAACCCATCAGATCATAGAGGCCACCAGCAGCACCCTGGAAAAAATAGAAGTCATTCACAGGACATCAGACAATGGGCTGGCCATCGTGTCAAAATCTGAGAGCGCCATGCACAATCTGGCAAACTCAATCACCTCCACCCAGGATGCTGTGACCGGCGTTGCCAAACACACTGACGAGATAGCCCGTCTTTCCGAAAGCATCAAAACCATAGCTGAACAGACCAACCTGCTGGCACTGAATGCCGCCATCGAGTCCGCACGGGCCGGCGAGCACGGCAGGGGCTTTGCAGTGGTTGCTGATGAGGTGAGAAGCCTGGCCATCAAAACCAGGGAAGCAACTGAGCAGATCCAGAAGACCGTGGAGGAACTCATCGGCAACATGAAGGACACCCTGGCCAAGGTGTCAGACAACACCCATGAGTGCAAGGTCACAATTGAACGCAGCAGGGAGGCCGTCACCTTTCTGACGGAAATCATCAGCCAGATTGACAGCACCAGTGCTGAAGCCCGCAGGATCACGGACTATGCCAGCACTCAGTCCGGACTGATCAGTGAAGCAGATCAGCAGATAAAAGGGATCCACCAAATCCAGTCAGAAATCCAGGCGGCGGTTGAATCCATAACTGCAAGCACAGCAGAGATGGAACACTCCTCAGAAACAATCATCAGCGAACTACTGCAGGAGTGAGTAAGCAGCAGGCACAGCCTTTATGCGCAAGATCCCAGGATCCTGACATCCAGGCTGGATCCAGAAGTGAGAGCATTCATGATCAAGGGACTGATGTCCGCAAGGAAGATACGGTCGAAACCGGTCTTCACCACCTTGAAAAAACTGCGCAGAAACCCGTCACTATGAGTGATCTCATCATACCGGTCCCGCCCGTTCCCCGACAGGATCGTGTTGGTGAAATTGTCATACTCGTCAACCAGCAGGTACAGCCGATATCCCCTGATGGCAGCCTCAGAGCAGTAATAATACAGCCTGTTCTTTGCCGTATCGATCCCTGATAGACGATCCAGAAAATCCTGATCATAAAACTTCTGGTACTTCCTGGCACAGAGGAGGATCTCCAGTCCCACCGACTGGTTGAAATCGCCCTCGGCACAGGAAATGTCACTGCTGACCTTAGAGAAATCCAGTCTGATCACCTGATATGCACCCTGATCATCCGTGGGATGGGTGTGGATCCAGGTGTCCTTGAAGTACAGATCAAAACTGTCCTTCATGTACACATCAAAGTATGTTCCCAGCATGCTGAGGAAAAGGCTTTTGCCAAACCGCCGGGGCCGGACAAAATACAGATAGTCCTTGGCAAAGGAACTGATCTTTTCAATGTACCTGGTTTTGTCAACAAAATAACGTTTTTTGTCAATCAGTTGGGTAAAGTCACTGATACCCGTGGGCAAAAATTTCATGTCTATCCCACCAATGCGCCTGCACACAAACTCCAAGAGTCACTGACATAACGACCGGAACTAATCACCCTGCTTCTTCTGCTCTTCCACCAGTTTGATCATGGTCACATTGATCTGCTCCACCGGTGAGAGGCTCACCTCCTGGGAAGAAGGCATATACCACTCCGTCCCCCCGAAATAGTCCGCCAGATCCCGGCTGCTGAACCGGTAGCCGTGCCTGGCCATGATCTCATTGCGCATGATCCGCAAGGTCTGGGGATCATAATGCTCCAGAAAGCCCATGTTCAGGATCTGCTCCCCGGTGAAGGCAAACCGGGGGCGGTCCCGCAGCGGGGTGAGCATCCGGTAGACCCCCTCCCGGGGAACGCCCTCGGGATTCCTGATCTCATCAAGATTATCGCCAATGTAGCGGAGCTCCAGACCTCCGGCCACGGGGCGTCCCTCCACGTAAATGCCGTCCATCCGGAACACCGGGATGGTGAAGTCATACTCCTCGGCAAACTCCAGACGCTCCTCCTTCCCGGCGATCCTGAGGAGGCAGCGGCCCTCGTCCTGTCCGGTGGCACTGGGATCCAGGGCAAACTCATAACTGACACCCTGGCTGTCTTTATAATGTCCCTGAAGGGCAAGGCAGACATTGCTGCTGTCAGCAGCCCCCAACCACCCATTGGCAGCGGGAGGCACCGGATTGTATATGCGCACCAGTTTCCCCTTCATATCCCTGATATGGAGCATGCTGTGCTTTTCACCCTTCCCGCTGACAATGACCAGCTCGGCCTTCCGGTCGTCGGAGTACTCCACCTTCACAGTGCCGCCCACAATCCGGCCCTGATCCTTCTTAAGATTGGTAAGCATGGCCTGGTACCCGCCCTCGTGCATGGAGCCCCCCTGAAAAGAGATGGCTTTGGCGTCAGCAGTGTGCTTCTCCGGGTGTTCCGGATGGTAGATGACAAAGCCGTCACACCAGCGGCTGTTCCTGAGATCATCATAAAAGCCCTCCTCCAGGGACAGTGCCTGGCCAGAGGCGGCAAGGCCCAGCAGGATCACGGCCGGTGCGGCCAGGGTTCTCAGACTCTTCTTCATTTTTAAACTCCTCAGAAAAATTCAGTCATGGGGCTCCCCCGGGAAAACATCTGCCAACGCCCCGTCCGGGAAAGATCACGGCATGGGCCGGCGCAAGCAGAGCCCCGGCAGGCCCGGAGAAAACACTCCCGCTCCCCAGGATCCCGGCAGATCCCCCGCCTGTCAGCAGTTCCCCACATGGACATGCTCCAGGTGCTCCCCGGCGATCCGGGCCAGATCATAAAGGACTGCCGGATCCGTGGGCTTGGCACCGGACATCCGGAACCGGGGGAAAAAGCGGTTAATGTGCAGGGGGATCTCAGATCCCATGATCCGGCCCTCCCGGTCCCGGAGGGAGGCTATCCACCGTGCGGCCTGCGCCATCTCCTCCCGGGAGTCATTCATCCCCGGGATCACCAGCACCGTCAGCTCCACATGGCAGAAGGTGACAGCCTGGGCAATGAACTCCTGCACCATGTCCAAGCTGCCCTGGAGCACATGGCGGTAAAAATGCCGGGTGAAGCCCTTGAGATCAATGTTCATGGCATCCACCAGCCCCTCCAGCTCCCGGAGCACCTCCTGGGATGCGGTGCCGTTGGTGACCATGAGGCTCTTAAGCCCCGCCTGGTGCAGCAGCACCGAGGCGTCCCGGACAAACTCATAGGCCACCAGGGGCTCATTGTAGGTGAAGGCGGCGCCGATGTTCCCCCGGTCAACCAGGGAAAGAGCCATCCCGCAAAGCTTCTCCGGGGTGATCTGCGCCGCCCGGGGAAGTTCCTCCAGAGCCTCCTGGGACCAGGAGATGGTGCTGTTCTGGCAGAAGGGGCACCGGAGGTTGCACCCGAACCCGCCCAGGGACAGAACCCGGCTTCCGGGCATGAAATGGCTGAAGGGCTTCTTCTCCACGGGATCCAATGCCATGGAGGACACCGCCCCGTAGGAGAGAGGCTCCACTTTGCCCCCGCGGCAGATCCGCGCCCCGCAGTCGCCGATCTGTCCCTCCTCCAGGGGACAGCGGCGGAAGCACACGCCGCAGCAGGTCACGCGCCCTCACCCATGCGGTGGCGCACCACCTCAAAACGCTGAAGGCTGATCTTCTCCCCGGCCCCAATCCCCGCCTTGCGCCGGGCGATGGCGATCTGCTGCTCCACGGTGTCCACCCCCTCCAGATCCGGCAGCAGCAGCCCACGGCGCATGCCGGAGGTCACAATCACTCCGTAGCGCCGCACATCCAGCTCCGCCGGGGAGGTGATATCCTCCGCCTCCCCCAGGACGTCCACATTCACATCCAGATAAGGCAGCTCATCGGGGCGCACCGGCTCAAACCGGGGATCCCGGGAGCAGGCGGACACTGCGTTGTCCATGATCTCCCGGGCGATGCAGGAGGTGACCGGGGCGATGGTGCCGATGCACCCCCTGAGCTCACCCTCCTTGTGCAGGGACACAAACACCCCGGCCCGGCGCTCCGTCATCTCCCGGGGCAGATCCGGGGGGAGATCCCCCAGACTCCGGCGGTTCACATGATCCTCCAGGGTCTGCACCGCCAGGCGCACATAGGGATCGGAATGCTCCAGGAGCTGAGCCCGGCGGGTCAGGATCCCCTGCTGCCGGATCTCCAGGAAGCGTCTTGCTGGATCCGGATCCCCGGGGATGAAGGTGGCCACGCCGTACCCCACCCCGGTGACATCCTGATGGCTCAGGAGCTGGGACTGCACCTGCCGTCCGTCCAGGGCCCCGGCCATGATCAGGAAGGAGCGGTGGCCGCACTCCGCCGCCCGGCTGCAGAAGCCGTGGTCAAAGTCAAAGAGCTCACCGAAGTCACCGCTCCGGCACACCTCCTGAATGCGCCGATCATACTCCGGGCCCTCCGGGGCAAAGCCGTAGGGGCCGGAGTCCTTAAGCTTGTGGGACAGATCGCCGCTGGCCAGAAACACCGTCCGCCGCCCCAGCCGCGCTGAGATCCGGGCCACCAGCATCCCCAGGCGGTAGTGATCCCCAAAGGAAAGCCCTGACAGGCCGCAGCGCACCAGCCTGAAATCCCGGTACTGCCGCCGGACAAACCACAGGGGCACCATGGTGCCATGATCCAGATCGCTGTCCTGCTCCCCCAGTGTCCCGGCAGGCAGACCCTCAGCCTCCGCCTCCTCCGCCAGGGCGGACACAAACTCACTGTCATAGTCCGCCTGGCAGATCTCATCCGGTGCCCCGAAGGAGGCCAGGCTCCCCCGGGCAGAGCTGCCAGGAGAAAGGTGGAAATAATCCCCGTACATCACGCTGTGGGGGCTGGTGAGAAAGATGAGATCCGGCCGGATCTCCGCGATCCGGGCGGCCGCCTCCTCACAGGCGGCAGCGGTGGGGGCGATCTGCTTCTCACCGCCCCGGCCCACGGCGGGGATGATCAGGGGAGGATGGGGGAAAATGAAGGCAGCCTGCACAGTCATGGGTCACTCCTGGCAAAGGAAAGACTGAAAGAGGAAGATCAAAAGAGGTGCGCCGGACCCGAAAAACCGGGGCTGGTCCCCGCATATCGGGAAAACGGAACACCCCAACATCACAAAAAATGGAACACCCAACATCCCGGGGGCACAGAGCAAAAACACGCATCCCGGGATCAGGGAAAAGCCTGGGAGCTCCCGCAGAGCCCCGGAATCAGGCAGAATGTAAAGAACGGAGGTCCCGCAATCCCGGGAACACCCGGGATCTGGGGACCGTCCGGAACAGGGACCCCAGAAGACACCTGACGAAAGGCCGGCACCCCGGCCGGCCTGCCATGATGTTTCCCAGGTTACTCCCTGTCCCTGCCTTTCCGGCGGGACATGGGAGATCTCAGACCACTACCACCTCAAAGTAGCCCTGGGGATGGGCGCAGGCAGGACACAGCTCCGGAGCCTCAGTGCCCTCATGGATGTAGCCGCAGTTCAGGCAGCGCCAGATCACCACCTCGTCCCGGCGGAAGCACTTACCAGCCTCCAGAGTCTGCCAGAGTTCCCGGTACTGCCGGGCGTGGTTCTTCTCAGCCACGGCCACCCGCTCAAAGATCTCACCGATCTCCGGGAAGCCCTCCTCCCGGGCCTTGGCGGCAAAGGCGGGATACATCTCCTGCCACTCCTCATCCTCACCGGCGGCGGCGGCCTTCAGATTGTCAGCAGTGCTGCCGATGATCCCCGCCGGGAAAGTGGCAGTGATCTCCAGATCCCCGCCCTCCAGGAACTTGAAGAAGCGCTTGGCGTGCTCCTTCTCCTGCTCGGCGGTCTCCTCGAAGATCCGGGAGATCTTGACGAGCCCCTCCTTCTTGGCCGCAGAGGCGAAGAAGGTGTAGCGGTTACGGGCCTGGGACTCGCCGGCAAAAGCCTTGAGCAGGTTCTTTTCAGTTGCGGTGCCTTTAAGTGAATTCATGCTGGTTTACCTCCAAATGCAGAATGCCGGATCAGATCCGGGGATCCCGGACCGTCTCACGGCGGAATTCAAAAAAACTTCAAAGAAGCATAACAAACTGCCACTATTGAACAAAAATAGTTAAAAAGCAAGAAAACAGGGAATAAAAATAGATCTGGGATACGTTATCAGGAAATTCAACACAACTCCCTTCCTGTTTATCGGATCCGGCATTACCCGGAGATATTACAGTCTCCCCGGCTGGGAGGAGCTGCTCCGGCATTGCTCCTCTGACGGAAGCAGTGATAACAACTAGCTGAGCGAAGCGCAGAAAGACTATCCCCAATGCAGAGCCGCTGCACAGGAACAGGATTTCGACCATATCATCAGCAACATAATAAAGAAGCGAAGATGCAGGTTCAAGCACAGATCGGTCAGAGACATCTTTAACCATGATGCCCAAGAAAAATGATTCGGTTAAATCCCCCAGCACCGTGTTCATTTTGGCTATCCAGCCCTGGCTTACTTTCAGTTTGAACAGTTGTTTGATGAGTGCCTGGACCCGGTTGATGCTGACAAAGCCCAGGTTCAGCATCAAGCAGACAAACACCTTGATGTTTTCACCATACTGGGCATCCATTGCCAACCCCCAGGGGATGTGGCACCGGAAGACTGTGCCGCAGGAGAGGCAGGTGATGGTGATGAAGTGGTTCCGGGTGACGACAGTGGTCGTCTCGATGTCAATGAGCTCTTTGGTGCGGTCAATCATATCCTCAGGGGAGATGGAGTTGCCGCATTTGGGGCAGAACAGCCCGCCCGGGGGGATGCTGCCGTCCTCATCCAACTGCGAGGCAAAGGCTTCCGGGTAATGCATCTTGTGAGCGGTGACAGCCTCATCGACAGCCTGTGCCAGGGCTGATTTGGTGTGGCCGGGTTGCCCGCCCTTTGACCGTTTGGACTTGTTCTTCCGGGGCTTGGGCTTGTCCTTGCCAATGGGCGTCTTCCTGCTGGAGATGCCGGACGTGGGGCCGTCATTGTTGAGGGCGGCGTCTTTCTTCGCGAGCTCGTTCTGAACCTCATCCAGCTGTGCTGCAATGGTGTCGCGCTCCTGTTTCAGGCGGTCGCATTCATTGGTCAGCCTCCGGATTTCCTTCTGGCTTTCCCGATATTTGCTCACAGCGTCCAGGCGGCCCTTCATCTCTTTGATGTGCTCGCGCTTAAGCTCATTCAGTTGAGCCCTCAGGTCTTTTTTGTCCTGCTCAAGTTGCTGTATTTCCTTCCGCTGTTTCTGGCATTTTGCTATGACGCGACAGTACTCCCGCACCCTGGCATCAGGGGAATCAAGACTGGGGTTGTTCCAGCAGATGATGCTCAGCCGAGCCTTATCAAGTTCGGTCTGAAGGGAGCTGTTCTGTTGCTGGAGACTGCGGTGCACACCCTTCAGTTTCTGGTATTCGGCGGCCATGACATAACTGGTGCCCATGTAAATGAGCCTCATGCCGCTTATCTGAACACCATTAGCGCCGGCCATTGCTACCGCGGTCATGACTATTGCTTACTCCCCAGTCTTCCCTTCGGCGGTGCTGCCGGCACTATCGCCCTGTGCCGTCCAGCCGCTTTCCTGGCTTGCACCCTACTCCTGGGCAGCAGTGGCGGACTCCGGGGTATCTGTGTCAGAGACAGATGCGGCCATGTTGTCCGCATCCTTACCCTGAAGTTTGGCCAGCTTGCGTCTGAGCTGGTAGTTCTCCTTC
>FLNX01004336.1_pt1 | contig 31773 bp, 22 predicted proteins | sample 1140341 | NCBI WGS metagenome assembly FLNX01 (sample SAMEA3878208, study PRJEB12797) | bioreactor metagenome | biome: Moose rumen | place: Sweden | collected 2011-10 | reverse complement strand
ATAAAAAGCCAACGGTTGACACAACGAAAAAGCCAAACGGCTCATTACAAGTCATCTGGCTTTCCTTTTGGTGACCCCGGTGGGGTCATTAGATATGTTGGGCTTTGTTTTTGCGTTTTAAAAAGATGTTATAGTATGTAATTATATATCAGTTATTTGTTGCGCTATAATAATTCTATTACTACTGAAATCAGCATCAACGCAAAAAATAAAAATTCGGGGATATATGGGGAAATACTGGAGGTTTTTCTTGGCGGTTTGTTGTGTTTGCTGTACCTTTGCATCAACAAAATTATTGACATCATGGCATACGAATTATCCATCTCGAAAAAAATCAATGTCACCGGCAGGTCAGAATTGCAGCTTCGCCTTCGCCTCGGCAAAGTTGACCAGCAGGCTTCAACTCATTTGTTTGTCAACCCTCAGCACGTGCGTTGGGAGCACTACTTGAGCAGCAAAGGGCGCAAGTCGAAACGGCTTGTTCTCACGATATCGAGGCTTAAAACGCCAGAAGTCCAGCACACAGCCGAGATGAAAGAACGCCTTGAACGAATGATCGCTCATATTGATAGCTGCATTCTTGTGGATGGTATTGAGAATATCACCAAGGGTTGGCTGTCTAAGAAAATTGACGAGTTCATCATGGGGCAAACAGCCGCAAGCCCTGGCGAAGCCAAGAAAGGCAATGGGCCGCGCAAGCCCAAATCGCCATCATTCTTTGAAGCCTACAACACGTTTGTGGAAAGCCGTGAGCTGTCGATTGGCCGGCGGCGCCACTTCAACGTCATTGGGCGCGTGCTGCAACGTTATGAACTGTATCGCCAACTGTTACACCCCAAGTTCAAGCTCACACTCGACGGGATGGATGACGCCATGTTGCATGACCTGGAAGACTACATCAAGAACGAGCACCAACTGCTCAAGAGGTTCCCCCAGATCATTCAGGCAGTGCCCGAGAGCCGCACTCCTGCCGAACGTGGACAAAACACAGTTAATGGCTACTTCAAAAAGATCAAAACCTTCTTCTTCTGGGCCAACAAGAAGAACCTGACGACTAACGATCCGTTCAAGGAGTACAAAATCTCACAAGACATCTACGGCACACCCTATTACCTCACAATTGACGAACGGCACCAAATCGAGCAAACTGACCTGAGCCATCGCTCGGCCCTCGCCGTGCAACGCGATATCTTTGTGTTTCACTGCTGCGTGGGCTGCCGTGTGAGCGACTTGAGGCGCTTAACCAAGGACAACTTCATCAACGGGGAGATACATTACATCGCTCGAAAGACTCAAACTGGGCATCCCGTGACACTGAAAATCCCCCTCAACGAAACGGCCTTGAATATCATCGAGCGGTATGCCGACCCCAACCGCAAATCCTTGCTGCCCTTCATCAGTGACCAGAAGTACAACGAAGCCATCAAAGAAATCTTCACGATTGCAGGTGTCACACGCAACGTGGTAGTGCGTAACTCTCTGACCGGCGAAGAGGAAATACGTCCCATCAACGAAGTGGCAAGCAGCCACATGGCAAGAAGAACCTTCACCGGCAACATCTACAGCGCATTCAAGGACCAGGCCCTCGTCAGCGAACTGACAGGCCACGCCCCCGGTAGCCGCGCCTTTGCCCGCTACCGAGAAATCGACCAAAAGATGAAACGCGAAATGGTCGACGTCATCAAGTAAAGCGAGATACGATCCCACGCTGTGTTTGTGGGTATCATGCAGAATGAATAGCTAGCACAAAGCAAACTGCATGGTACCACATTCATCAGTGGGCATCACCTATTTGAATGAATTAGAAATCATTCTCAATGGTAATCGCTGCATCCTCGATCCCCAATTTCGCTGCTTTTTGATAATATAGCTTAGCAGAGTCTCGATTAGCTTTGACATAACAGCCATCATAATACATGTTTGCTATTTGATACAAAGGATAGCCATCGGTATGATCTTGCTCAATCGCTTTCCTAAACGCCTCATAAGCTTTTTTATAATTGCGATTGACACCATAGCCATTAAGATATAACCAACCCAGATTCGAGCTACACCCAGATTCGCCTAATTCTGATCCATGTTTCCACCAATAAAAAGCTTTTGCATAGTCCTTTTTAATTCCATTGCCGCCTTCTGAATAAATATGGCCCAGATAAAAACAGCTATACGTATCCTTATCTGCTACTTGGAGCGCATAATACTCTGCCTTAGAATAGTCTTTATGCTTGTTTATTTCTCCACCAATTTTGTCAGTCCAATGAAGCCAAGCAAGAGCCCTATAGCCCTTATCCGCATTAAGTATCGTCAATTTTTCTGCTACTTGATATATCGAATCCCAGTTGGCACTGATAAAATACAGATGAACTAAATCATTCCCCGCACTTGTGTCATTTTTCTCAAAAGCTTCCAGTAATAATTGTTTTCCACGGTCCATGTCTCTTCTTACGCTATCATTCATTGTATAGAGGCGACCAAGTAAAGCTTTGGCTGGAATGTAATTCGCCTGGATCTTCTCCAATTCAGCAATGCCCTTTTCATACTGATGGTTATCAATCAACGTCTTTGCTTCTTTGAAAATTTCTTCAGGAGTTTTTCTGCTGCATTGTGATAGACTGATCGCCACTCCACTAATGAGAATAACTACCGCCAATACCACCACTGCAATTATCCAGTCTTTTCTGTTCTTAGATTTCTTTGCGTCATCTTCAGCACTTTCTGGCCCTACTACTGGCGCGGATGTCCCCGGGTCTTCATTCTTTAATGTGCTGACGATTACTTCATCATTTGTGTCGTCATCTTCTACCTTAGCCAACGATGCCAAACCATCCTTAACCTTCTCATTGTCATTTTTGATCTCATCATCGTTGCTAATAGGTTCCGAAACTTCGTTCTGCGATGTTGTATAAGAGGATGAGGGGGGCAAGTCAGTAGAAGCAGTTTCTTCACTAATTGAAGCATCTGTTTCAGTGGTTTCTATCTGAACATTGTCTTTAGTCGTATCTTCGTCTTCTAAATCCTCGTCTGATTCAGTGATTCCAAGGACTTGATAGCCATTCAGTTTGGTTTTCTTGTTCTTAATAGCCATAAGTATCAAGATCAGAAGCAAAGCTAATGGAATTCTAAATACCCAAGTATCATCGAATGACTCAGGGTATAATAGACCTGCTAGCAACATTAGCACACAGGAACCAACAAATAGATAAAAACCGCTCTTCTTGCGCATCAACATGAGTAAAAGTCCCGCTAAATAGACGACTTCACAGATTAAAACAAAAATTGCGACAGCAGGTAACGGCATGGCTATAACATAAACGATACTGGCGAAAAAAGAAACAACGCCCCCTACCAACCAAAGTATCAAGATCAAACTAAGGCAGCCAATATATTCTTCCTTTGGGTTTTGCATAACAACAAAAATAGGTTACTATTAAAAGTTCTCTTCTACATATGACTTTACCGTCTGTGGATAAACGTCAAGGGTAATCAAACTATTTTGCTTCTTATTTCTGAAGTAGTATTGGATTCCCATCTCGTTCACTGCAATTAAGATGACTAGTCCACGAGATACTTCATCTTCAGCTTTCAGCATGTAAGAAGCCAGTTGCTGTTGTCCATAAGAATCGGTACTATGATCTCTCATACCCTTCAGCAGTTCAACATTTAAGGCAGACTCATCGTTATCAAACATATACACGACTTTGTCATTAACAATGTCTATGCTAGTCATGGTTAATCCATTACCCATATTCATTGGCAAACTATTTTGGGCTTCAGTAATAAATCTGCTAAGAAGATCATAGGCATAGTCGTAATCGCTGCATACGGAATCTTGCACTGTAGCTGATGATTCTTGGTTGATTCTGTTCAGCTTGAAAGTCACAGGTATTGTGTACCACACGTTGACGGGGACCCCATTTTGACGGCCAGGAATAAAATTAGGCAAAGAACGACAAATGCGGACAGCTTCGGCATCAAGTTCTGGATTTACTGATCTCACAACTTTGACTTCACCAATTCGTCCATCCTTCTTTACAACAAATTGAACGATGACGCGGCCTTCAATGTCATGCTCTGCTGCCTTTGGAGGGTAATTTATGTGTGCTTGTAAATACTTCATCAATGCGGCTTCTCCACCAGGGAATCGAGGCATCTGCTCAACTGAACGAAATGTCTCCACTTTTACCTCCTTGGGCTTTTCGTTTGATTTTACGACAACTTCCTCTTTGAGAGTCTTCGTAACATCACGATCTTCTGTTCCTTTTTCGTAATATGAATTATGATTCCGGGATCCTGTTGAATTCCCATTTGACTTGACTTGGGCATTTATAGCGAATGGCATCAAACATACCATCAGTAAAAGAATAAACTTTTTCATATCGTTTCTGGTTTTAGTGTTTATAACTGCAAATATCGTCACAATTCTTTAAGCTAGCAAGTGTTCTGCATCATCTTTTTAATTTCAGCTTAATAGCATCGCTTGCAAGGAGTCCGGCCAAGTTCTTCAGCATAACCGATTGTCACGCACCTGATATCGGCACTGCAAGAACTTAGCCCCATACAATCAGAGGACTTATGATACCTCTTGGAACTCGGTCCGGTGCAGATATATACCTTTTCATCGCCCATTTCCTCAACTTCATCGTCAGAAAAGCTAAAGTTCGAATAGGTCCTACTTGAGTCCAATTTCGGCATTGCTTGGGAGTCTTGGGTACAAGAGCACAAGGCTAATGAGACCTCTAATAGGACAACTGACAACAAATACTTAAACGTTTTCATAGAAATTCATTATTTAATTCAACTTTGTTCTTGTACCTCTATATCAATCAAGCTCCACTCAGGTAATCAGAATTATTCAAAAAAGTTTGGGCCACATCTTTTTGGCTATAGTTGAACCTAAACCAAAAATAATAACTATATTTGCAGGTTATCAATACGGCTATGACTAAACTGCTTAAATATCTCTTCCACCTGGATCATTGGCTAATAACGATATTTGCCTTCGTTATACTTTGGTTATTATACACTGCGGTCAATGGCCTATCTCTCTTTTCTCCTGTAAAGAGAGCAATGAGTGATATGTCCACAACCGATGTGTTTTTCCAAATAACCAACAAGACGAGCGAAGTCAATCAAGACATAACTATTGTTGATATCAAGGACGAGTACAATCGTGGCAAAATCGCCGAATCCATTTCCGCCGTCGATTCCCTCAAGCCTTGGGCAATTGGAGTTGACATCATTTTTGAAAGCATCAAAGGGGAACATGAAGACAATTATAGTCTATTCCAGACTGTTTCAAACATGAAATCCAAGACTGTATGGGCGACTAAACTTCTCGATTTCGATCCATACAGCCAATCATTTATAAACCAATCTGGATCGTTCTTTGCGGACACTTTGGCTGTGTTATCGGGCTTCACCAACCTCGATGACAATCTTGAAAACACTACTATCCGCAAGATGTTGACCGAGGAAGCTCTGAATGGTCACAACGTCCATTCATTCCCTGTGGCTGTAGCGATGCTGCTCGATGATTCTATTGCTCTCAAGCCGAACAGCAAATTATCGATAGACTATAGCACCAAATTCACGACGATAGCTTACGACTCGATAGCCAATAACAAGGACTTGATCAAGAACCACATCGTGTTGATCGGAAGCACTACTGATGAATCAGACATGTGGCACACCCCAATAGGTAAAATGCCAGGTGTGATGGTACAGGCTTACTCTCTCAACACCATCAGGAACCATTCTGACATCAAGTATTTCGGCGAATGGACTAATCTATTGATAGCATTCATTCTATGTTACCTGTTCGAAGTGCTCATTGATCTTGGATTCCAGCGGCTACGTAAACGAGATAGTGCACTTGGCCATTTCCTGATCGATTCCAAACTATTGCTCAGAGTAGCAACGATTGTTTTCATGGCCTTGGTGACGTGGGGCATATTACTCGTATTTGTATATCACAGCAAATACATTGATGCCGTGCTCATCTTGGCTGCCCTTGGCATACTCATTGAGAGTCGTCGCATCTATAACGCTGCTACTAAAGCATTGTCTAAAAATCACAACTGGTGGATTCTCAAGAATTCCCTCTTAAATAACAACATATTCAAATGAGAAAGATATTTGTATTCATCACATTGATAATGGCGTTATGCTTCATAAGCGCTAATGCCCAGTCTTATCAAGTTGAGAAAGCGTTCAAGGTTAAGGTCGAGGAAAAGAAGGCTACCGTGGGTATGTCCTTGACTGAAAAAGACGTTATCAATATTGACAATAATGGATATCTCATATTCGTTGACATAAAGAGCAAGAAGAGATACTATGTCAATCAACCTTGCCGTAGTAAGGTCTCTAATCTCGTCAAAAAAGCCCAAAGCCCAATGAAAGTGACTAAATCATTTTTAGATGCTATACTCACATCCCCAAGGACTAATACTGACTATGCTAGTGCAGGAAGCATCTATAGAGGTGAGGATGACGAAGAGTTAAAGCCTATTGAGTTTGGCAGTCCAATGGCGAGCACAGATTCTTTGGGAGTGAAAGATATTCCTGAGGGCATTATAGTTGACCCAAGTCTTTTAGAAGGCGAAACAGTTACTTTATATTTTGTAATTCCATAATCACTTGAAGCCATGAATCAGAATAAGATATATTTTCGCACATTGTTGCTTCTAATCATTATTGTGATTACGAATGTACATCTGCTGGCTCAGACTGTCATTCAGATGGAATATGACAGAGGTGTATATAAGATTCCATGTTACGTCAACGGTGCTAAAATGAAGTTCATATTAGATACCGGCGCATCTGATGTTTGTCTCTCAATGGAGATGGCAGAATACTTACTCGAGAACGACTATCTCTCAGAAGATGACTTTACCGGTATGGGGGCTTCGACTTTGGCTGACGGTAGTGTTGTGGATCACCTGAAGTTAGTATTGAAGGACATCGAGATTGGCGGTTTACACTTAAAAAATGTTTCAGCGATCGTCATAGCACAACAATACGCACCAATGCTCATGGGGCAGTCTGCACTTAAGAGACTTGGAAGCTACGCCATTAACGGTAACAAACTTGTCATTAGCGGTTATCCTGAAAGCACTGGAAAAAGAAGCCAATTGCTTAAGACAGCAAAAGAAAGCATGGATAAGGGTCTTTATGCTGTAGCGATTTCTTCATATGTCCAAGCTCGGGAGATTCTGGAATTAGACTATGCTGATCTGGAACACCTTGCCTGGTGTTATAAGTATGAAGGCAAGTATAAAGAGTGTTTCGAAATATGCAAAAAATGGTTGACGCTCTATGAACGCTTGAATTATCAGAATTTCAATAGTTCGATATATGAGTTGACTTGGCGTTGCAACTATTATTTTGGCTACTATGAGCAAGCCCTTCTTTATAAACAAAAACGAATGCTCACAAGATCCTCAAATACAACTTTGGAGAACTTAGCTTGGGACCAAGAACACCTCGGTGACATATATTTCTATCTGACTCGATATAATGACGCGATTACAAGCTACAATGCTGCTATCACCAATATGAGGAACTTCAAGAAAGAAAAAGATGAGTTTCCAATCATAAAGGACGACAATTTATTGGCATGTTCCTATTTCGGACTGTGCCGATGCTATCGCATGAAGGGCAACAAGAAAGACTTTAAGAAGTTTCTTGAGCTCGCTAAGAAATGTGGCCATGAACAGGCAATAAAGATATCCTATAACAAAGACTACATTGAACGATACTATAACAAGGGCGTTATCTGAATAGACCCAGACATAGTGTTCACTTAGTCAAGCATAATGAATGCTGACCAAAATGGCTTTTCACGTTGCTCTGGATAAGCCTCTCGCAAATGTTGTTGTGCACCCTTGAATGCTTGACGCTTGCCTGAGCCCAAAGAGAGCAATCGATAGAATTCGGTCATAAATTGCATCGTTTGTTCATCTGCAACCTTCCATAGGCTCATAACAATAGTTTGAGCGCCGGCCTTTTTGAACCCACGCTGTAAGCCCATCACACCCTCGCTGGTGATATCACCAAGAGCCGTCTCGCAAGCAGAAAGCACCACCAAATCAAGACCACGGAGATCTAATCTGGAAATCTCTTGTGCCGTTAGAATTCCATCATCGAGGCCTTCTGGAATGGAATCGCCATGAATAAGCATATTACCACCACTCATAACAAGAAATGAGCGGGTAAGTGATTGGTCTTCGACTACAGATTTGGAATTATCGTCATCGAGTCTAATAAAACGGTAGTTCTTTTCATCCTTTTTCTTGGCTGCATCCTGATCAGGGATATAGGCTCCATGGGTGGCTAAATGCAGAATATTGATGTCCTGACCGTCAAGACTTTTGAATGATTCCTCTGTACCATTATACTTTGTAAAAAGCTTCGTCGTCAACAGTTCATTGGTCAACAGTTCGTTAATACTCTCTACCTCTCTCAAGGTATAGCCTAATGAACTGAAGTCACTACGAGTATTCAACGAATCTTCCAGCCCCCTCATCATCAAGGCATATCTTGGTCCATAATTGTTTGCTAGGTTGTCCTCCTGAATCAGTTCAGGATCGATATTATAAAGCAAGCCTCCATACAGTACAGCTTTGGTCGGAGCTTTGGTCTCGTGCCGTAGCACTAGTTCCCTGGTCGACGACAGGCGAATGAGGTTATACTTATCTGCTATATTTAATGTGCTATCGATTGGGAGATACTCAATACCGATGTTGTGAAGAGCCCCAGCAGGAGAAAAATACACATTTTCTTTGCCCTCCAGCTCTTGCACAAGGGGATACCATATCAAATGATATAATGAATCTGTTGTGTAGTAATCATGTGCTGAAATCGAATCTAATTGTTTCTTTTCAAAAAGAGGAATCATCATTGGAATAGAGTCATCCTTGTCAAGCGTTAATGCGATGTACATTATGCTATCATTTTTCGCTCTAAAGGAAAGAAATTCAACCGCTAGATCCTTTTCGCCCAAACTTTGTTGGACGTCTTCCCATTTTATATTGAGACTTCTTGTGTAATCGCCATAAGCTTTCGAGATTTTCAACAACTCATTTTCTTGTTTTCTGACCTCTTTCTCTAAAGAATCCACATCAATGAATCTTTCATTTAAGGGCAACTCATAGAGCCTACTTATGATACTTTTTTTCTGTTGGATTTCGTCGTATTGTCTAATTGTTGTTGAATCACTACTTTCTAAAATCTGATCTCTTACGCTTAATTCCATGTTGAGAAGCAATCCTTTGGAGAACAAAGCTGAATAATCATATAGTATAGTAGGGGCTTCCAAATGATTGGGAGTATAGAAACAATAATAGGGAATGTCTGAATCAAATATAAATGAATAGCGATTCCAGAAGGACTCTCTGGAAAAAGAGTTGAATTCATATAAGTTGTCACAAAAATAATGTTTGAGATTAGAGCAGCATAGGTTTTGATATTGCCATGCCGATGCATAATCTTCAAGGAAGAAATAATCTCGTGCAACATCTTTTTGAGATAAGTAGTAAGTAAAATTGTTTTCTCCAAAAATTGTTCTACAAATATCTAATGCCCGATTGTCGTATGACAACGATTTCTGCAACTCATCGTTGTAAAAGTACAATTGAGCTAGAGTGCTGAGGCACCACGCTACGTCAGGATGGTTCTCACCATAAACACATTGATATATCTCAAGTGCTTGTTCTGCATATTCAATTGCAATATCATATTGCTTTTTCGCCCTAAAAAAAGTAGCCAAATTACATAATGTATTGGCACAATTAGGATGCTCCTCACCTAGGGTAGAACGTTGAATCTGTAATGCTTTTTCAGATATTTCAATTGCCTTAGTTGTATTACCTGTATTTGAATACTCCACAGCAAGATTATTTAGTGTGGTCTGATAATCAGGATGAGCCTCTCCTATAGTTTCTCGTTCAACTTCTTCTACTTGAGTTTTCAAGTTAAGTGCATGATGATGGTCGCCAATATATGAATAATAAACTGCTAGATTTCCAAGGCTTTTTATGTAATTATAGCTGTCAAGTCCATATAATTGCTTCTTTATTTCACAAACTCTCTCGGCATTTTCGATGGCTGCTTTATATTCACCATTATCTGCCTGGATAAGCGCAAGGTTCGATAATGTATTTGCGTATGAAGGATGTAATTCACCTACGACCTCTTTTAATATATACAATGCTGAGTCAGAATAAAGTAAAGCAGTTTTATAATCCCCAAAATCTGAATAATAAGAAACCAAATTATTCATGGATTCCGCAAAACCTTTAGACATGAAACCAAGAGTCCTCTTATTTATAGCTAATGCTTTTTCATGATAGATTCTTGCTTGACTATAATCACCCATTTTCATAAGCAAATTAGCATATGAAGATAGGGCTGTTGCATAATCACAATCTTTACTATCGACGGAAAATTGTAAAATACTCAATGCCTTTTCATATATATCTTTTGCCTTGACATACTCTCCCTTTAAATAAAGTATCCAGGCATAATTGTTTAAAGAGATACCATAGTCTGAGCTATTGGAGCTAGATCCTTGTTCTCTCAATTCAAGTACTTTTTTCATATATAAAAGTGCATTATCATAATCTCCAATCTCTTGATAAATTGCGGAAAGGTTATTATACGCTGTTGTTATTTTTGGATGGTTCTCGGGGAAAGTTTCCCTCATTATTCTAAGTGCCTCTAATTCAGATACCATCGCCTGTTTATAGTTGCCACATTCACTATAAAACAGACCAAGATCATTCAAGAGCAATGCACGAACGGTATCATTTCGCGTTTCATTACAACCATTTAACAACTCTAATGCTTTTTCACCGTATTGAACAGCATCTTTGCCATATCCTAATCGATAGTATATAAGACCCAACTTGTTTAAATAATAAACTTTATCGATTGGATCCTCTGTATCGTTATCTCCATAAAGGTCAAGAATTTCCTTCTGCTTTTCTAAGGCTTGGGCATAAGCTCCTCCATTAAAGTAAATATTTGACTGCATCTCAAGAGCCTGTGTAAGCTCATTCAAATTCAGATTCTTGTCTTTCAGTGCTTTAAGATACTTTTCGCCCCAAAAAGCAGCTTGTTTATAATTGCCATCAATCCCATAACAAGATGCCAGCAACCCTAAATAAACAGCGGACGTGTCACAAAGAAGTTCATTCACTTTAAGTAGGTGTGGTATCGCATTATGGTAATCATTAAGCATGTTATAGCTTAACGCGACATTGACTAAAATCCTTAATAAAGTGGTAGAATTAATGCTATCGACATTTTGATATTTCAGAAATTCTTCGCCATATTTTACACAATTAGTGTAGCTTTGGGCTTCATAATAAAGTTGAGAAAGGATCTCCAAGTTTAAAAAATACTCGTTTGACTCTTTGCCATACAGTGTCTCTATCACAGGCAATAATTCTTCTCTAATTTCTAAAACACGTGAGTTGTCAATATCAAGGTACTGACTGGCTAAAGAGCTCATGGAGTAATAGTAATCTTCTGAATATCTCCCCTTAAGCGCCTTTACTAGTGGAGTCATTTCTTCTCCAACCTGAATCGCTTTACTGGAATCTTTCTTATCAATAAATGAATAATACAGCACATCAAGAAGATCACAGTATTGTGCATCATTAGTGCCAATTAGCTTTGAATATAATTCTTTGGCCAGTGTTCCATATTTTATTGTACTGTCAATCTCATTTGTTAAATCATAGATAATGGTTAAGGAATATAGGGAAGACAGATAATCTATCGATTGATCACCTAAGACTTGTTGTCTAATAGACAAGCTCTTTTTACAGTAAGAGACGGCATTATCATAATCGTTAAGTCCTGCATAACAATCGGCTATAAAATAATATGAATTTGCTGTAGTATAATTGTTCTCACCAATCATTAACAATTCTTGTCTCAAGCACTCAAGACCATATTGAAGGGCGTTTGAATAATCAGAACTCAAACTGTATTGAGCGGCTATTATAGCCAATGAATCCGATATTGCTGTGAGTTTTCTGTCTATAGGTTCAACTCTATAATAATTGCTAAGTGTTTTCGCTTGTTCCTCATCACCAAGAAGAAAGTAACATCTACTCATCCAATTACGCGCATATTCTCTCCTATTCAAAATGGGATCCATATATTGCTCATCAATGGCGTCACACTTCTGAAACTCTTGAATAGCAGCATTATAGTCCTTTTGATTATACAACTGAACAGCGTGCTCAAAGATGCTGTCAGAAATCATCTTCAGTTCAGACTTCTGAGCTAGACCAAGAATAGGGCACAGGGCCAGAAAAAGGATAAGCTTTATATGTATTGTTTTCATGAGAGTTCGAATTATTCAACTATCAAATACGGTTGTTGGTAGCGTTTCATCGCATAGTTCTTGTTCTTGATGATACCATCAGCAAGTTGCTTGAAGTTGATGGTTTTATTTCCTTTCAACTCAAGCCAGATTAAGTATGAGAGCGGGCCGTAGGATTTACCTGTCCGGCGATCCTTGAACTCATGGCTGACCTGGTCGGGTTGACATGCACTCAAGGCAATCATCGATGAATAGCCTTTTCCCTTAGGGTTATTCAAAGTATGACCTCGATAAACGACTCTTTTGTTGTATGGTGGATTCGGACAGAATATATCACTGACTCCACGCTGTTGACCCATGATGGAATCATTCAGTTCATCATCTTCTTCACCGCGTGTTCCATCACCACTGTGACAAGCATCCAGGGTAACCATGAGCTGCCCTTTTTTACCCAGCTTTTTCCGAATTTCATTCAGATGCCTATTGAGTTGATCATCTGTGAAGTGGTTCTGCCCATGATAGGTCTTCGACGGTTCTCTTTTAGCATCATATGGGACCATTGTCTCGGTCAATCCATCTGATTCATCGCCCACCACATCAACCATCTGCTGGCCGTGGCAGGAGAAATGGATGAATACCTGGTCGCCCTTTTGGCATTGAGACGCTAACGCTTTCAGTGCATTTGAGATTCCTGAATGGGTCGCTTGTCCATCTAACAGAATTGTGACTTTAAACCCTGCATTTCGGAATACTGGTACCAATAGGTCAACATCATTACGAGAATTGATTTTGACCCATCCCGACTTTGCAGGATAGTTCCCGACGGCAATGAACAAGGCCCGCTTCGTAGCGTTAGCGGTAATGATGGTCAGTATGGCGACAAGTATGAACAATAACCGCTTCATCAGTTTCTATTTCAAATTTTGGCCACTCATGGCCTGGATCAGTGATTCAAGTTCAAGAGGGGTCTCTCCATACAACTGCAGGCTTAATGATTTAACGTTATTGATGGTCTCCCAGGCTCTATCAAGATCATGTGCTTTAACATAGGCATAAGCCAAGGATGTACCATATTCAATCTTCATTTCATCATTGGCTGCAATATATAGTTTTTCTAATGCTGGAATAGCCTCTCCAGTTTCTCCTTTCTTCAGCTTGCTGATGGCCAGCGAATAAGCATCTGCATCGCTTTGATCTCCGCTTCTGGTCAACGTCATATCGGGATTGAATCCAGCCGTGAAAATCGCATCACATAGTCTGTTTCTTGTTTGAACCTGGTGATACTGATATCCACCAGCTCCGGCAATCATGACAACAGCTGCCGCTACTGCGACCCAACTATAGACTTTCCTCAAGGGCACAACTCGTCCTTGGGTGGTGGTTCTGTTGTTGGCTGCTTTCCTCCCGGCAATTCGCGCCATCTCTTGATCGGAGAGATGCTTAAGGGCATTCTCAAACTCCAGGTCTGCCTCAGTTCCTGCATGTTGCAGGCCGGCAATGAGTTCTTTGTGAATGGAAAATTCCTGGCACATGTTTGCATCAGCCTTTAGTTGAGATTCAAAAGCTGATTTGTCTGTATCGCTCATCGTCCCATTCAGGTAAGCGTCAAATAGTTCTATATTGTCTTTGTAATTGTTCATCACTTCATGCTTTTATTAGTTCAACATACCTAATGCCAACTTGATTCTCTTCCTCAACTTGTTCATGCACCTATTCTTCATTGATTTTACCGAATCTGTCGAATGATAATGAATTTCGGACATGATTTCTGTCATTGAGAAACCTCCATAGTAGTAATCTTTGAGAATCGTTTCACAAGGTTCTGGCAAGTATTTGATTTCACGCTCAAGAATCGACAGACGCTGCGATTGGGTTTCATTCTCATTTTCCTCCATCACCTCCTGCAGTGAAAGGTAGGTCTCAAACCGATTATTAGCGTCAACATCATCATTTGAAGTCATTTCTTTTGCTTGAACGAACCGGGCGGATTGCTTTGCTTTGTTGACAGCCATATTATAGCCAATCTGAAAAATATAGGCTTTCCACTTGGTACCCGAAGCGACATTACCATCCAATAAGTTCTTTCTTATGGCGATAAACGTCTCACTATAAATATCCTCAATTTCATCAAGGCCCAAAACAGGTAAGGCCTTATGGATGTAATTGATGAACGGATTTCTCAAGGATACGAACCAGTCGGTCACTATTTGGCTGAAATCTTCCATTGCATAAGGATAATTCAATACAAACTACAAAGTTATATTTTTATCCTCATAATGCGAAATTTTTCAACTAAAATGAATGAAAAGCACATCCTCAGGCATTGTGATTTGCCCTTAGATGTGCATGTGCTAAAGTTTATTCATACTATTTTAATGATTTAGGGCCGTTATCGTCTTTTGCTACCAACCCTCTTGATATAGCTGGCGGGCAAGCTGATGGTCTTGTAGGGGACATCATCACTTCCTGCATAATAGCGGTAATTGATGGTGATGCCCAACTTTATCATGTTATCAAGTATGGTATCCTTTTTCGAGTCCAAAGCGTGATACAGGTCATACAGTTCCTGGGCCACTTCTTCTCTCACCTCCTCTTCTTCCTCTTCATCCAGCAACTCGTAGATCATCACGAAACTATAGGGCGTGGTGGCATCATAGTAGATATTAGTTCCTTTCATTGACACCCTAACAAGCGTGATGCCATCACCCAAATCCTGAGGTGTGCTTGCGTCCCACGATTTCACCATCTGCCTAAAAGATTCCAAGTTGAAGGTTTGATTCTTTGACGGCACACCTCCGTTCTTCGTCAATTCGTTATAAAAGGCCACATATTCGTTGGGGGTAACTCTGCCATCCCAGAGGACATCGCCGTAATTATCCTTGAAGGTGATGTGGAATGAGATTCCCGTCTTGGCAAAAGTGTTAGCAGAAACGCCGATAGCCTTTATCATTCTGGAGATGGTAAACTTTACATGATAATCCAGATAGCTATAATCACTATTCGAGTAAGGGCCAACCAAGTCTTCGTACTTGTCTGTGAGGGAATACGTCATACTGAAACACTTGTTTTTGAATGAAACCGACTCCAGAATTCCCAACCCATCATTAAAATCCATCGGGCACTGTGAGGACATTTGCTTGGCCAGCATCCCGATTCCCTCGATGATTTCACTAGGCGTAGGCGCCACGGTCTTCGTCGTTCTGGCTTTCGTCCTACTGCTTTTCTTCGACTTCCTTGACTGAGCTTCGGCCTCAAATGATGAAACGGTCATCAGAACTATCATCAAGACTACTAATATTTGCTTTAACGTTTTCATTGTAGTATGAATTTAGAAGTTTATAACTGTTTTTCTTCTATATCAATGCAACCCTCAAAAGGTAATCTAATCCTCTTGTCTTTTTCAGCTCTTGGCACCTGCGCAGTCTTGGGCGCAACCGCTTGCAGGAGAAATAGCCTGTAGTCCGTAAAATCCGCAAGACATCCTTGACTTGTTCATCCTCGCTGTCGTTGCCTTTACCCTGCAAAGGTATTGCGGCTTACCCACACGCAAGGCCGAGACGAGTTGCCTTCGGAAATTCTCCAGCCCTACGGGTAGTAATTCCCGGGCAAGCCTTGCTTTCAGTGTGTTACAGCCGCACTTTGCAGGCAGTGTAAAGGCGATCGAAGCGAGAACAAGATCAATGAATGTTTAACTTTTTAATTTTTCTGTTATGGACAACAATTCAATTTCTTTCAATCCTGCAAGCGGTGCTGACAGCACCAGTGTTCAAGAGCAAGTTGTAAAAGGCTCTCTCAGCTCCTCCAATCTCAATGAATGCGATGAGCTTGAGGAGGTCGATTTGGATTTCCACAGGTATGATTACCGCAGCGGCCATCCTGCCGTGTTCTGCTGCACCTATCACAAGTATAATGAAGGCCGCCCCTTATCGGGAATGTGGCTGGATTTGACCACCTTCAGCACCTACGAGGATTTTATTGCCGCCTGCCGATGGCTCCACCGTGATGAGGCCGATCCCGAGTTCATGTTCCTCGATTATGAGAATTACCCCGATTCGCTCTATAGCGAGAGCGGCATGAGCGAGGCCGTGTTTGAGCTCATTCAGGAGCTGGCCGAGCTCGATGATGATGAGCGCGAGGCCTACGAGGCATTTATGGATGTCACCTGCGAGAGCGCCCCCTCGATGGAGGCATTCCGTGAGCGCTATTGCGGCGAGTGGGACAGCGAGGAGGCATTTGCCGAGCACCTCACCGATGAGCTTTGCATGTTCGACAATGTGCCCGAGAGCATCACCCGCTTTTTTGACTTTAAGGCTTTTGCCCGAGAGCTCTTTATGTCGGACTACGATTTCAGCGATGGCCACGTGTTCCGCACCTGCTAAGCCGCAGCGCATCCCAGCGAGAGAGGCCGCCCCAAAAGGCGGCTTTTCTTGTGCCCGGGGCGCAACCTGGTCGGGCTCCAGGGAGACCCGAGGAACAAATCACACAATCGTCATTTCCATTTCAAGAAGGTCCTTTTCTGCCATTTGTTGTTGCGGTTTTTAATAAAAAGAAGTATATTTGCGGTGTGGAAATGCATCATTAGGCTCTAGGGCCGATGTCGCAATGCCACAACCCCAATCGCCGACGGGTCGGTGCTGGAGGGTTAACATATAATTGAAAAAGCGTTTATTGCGCTTTGTCCTTTGGTTAGTTGAAACGTTCCAAAAATTCAATGTTCAGTCAAAGGCCAAGCAACGATAGATGCTCACTGGTGTGTATATCACCAACCTTACGCCGCTTGGGTGGCGTGGGTGTGGTATTGCATATCCGGCGTGAGGTCTCGTTGCTCGAACTACTGAACAGGGCAATTGGAACGGCCTCAACTAGCGGGACGAGCAACAATAGTAGGCTCTCACGCTTTATTTTTAACCAATTGGCCAGGAGTGAGCCACGGCCAATACTATTTTGAAAAATGCCAGAAAACACGGCATTATGGAAGAATTAAAGTGGCTTCACTAAGATACAGTTTCTCTGGACATGAGTCTTTTCATTGTCGTTCGCTTTGGCTGAAAAAAGGCTACGACTTCCTTGCAGATGGGCATGCCTTCAATGAGCCAGATGCAGTTGTGCATTTAGGTGTGGGCAAGAATATGGTTGCTGCCATTCGATTTTGGCTGAAAGCGTTTGGCCTGACGGAAAACGACACATTGACACCATTGGCCCATTTCATCTTTTCAGATCAAGATGGTTGTGACCGTTTCCTTGAAGACACAAACACTTTATGGCTCCTTCATTATAGTCTGATCCAAACAAACATTGCCAGCCTGTATCGGATTCTTTTTCTTGAGTTCCAACGTGAGCGAAAAGAATTTGATCGACAATCTCTTCATTCGTTCATTAAGCGAAAATGTTCTGCACCTGAGCAAAAGAACGTTTACAACGAGAACACGGTTAAGAAAGACATTAATGTTCTTCTTCAGAACTACGTGGCACCAGGATCGCTTAAATCTCTTGAAGACTTCTCGGCCCTGATGATTGGTCTAAACCTTATTGTTCGTTCTGAAGACGATGATGAGAAGGAACACTATAGTTTCAATGAGATAAAGGAATCCAACATTGCCCAGCAGGTAATCCTTTATGCTATCCTTGACATTAAAGGAGAAGACAAAACGGTGTCATTCGACAGATTGAAGGAATTGTCACTCTTGTTCTGCATGCCGTTACCTGATCTCATCAATACAATCAAGTCAATAGAGTCAACGGGCAAATATGGTATTCACTATACAGACAATAGCGGCATCAAAAATGTCCAGTTTACACAGGATACTGATAAATATCAAGTCCTTTCCGACTATTACCATCCACTATTATGAGCTATACACCCTCGGTCAACATAGAGTACGGCGTTGGAGATGATTTCAAGTATATCGTAACTCCAAACTCTCAATCGGTACTTGGCAATATTGTGTCGAGCTATCAGTCAGGTGTCCATTCATTCACGATTATCGGCACATATGGCACAGGCAAGTCAAGTTTCATCATGGCCCTTGAGCATGATCTGAAACATGGAAGTGGTTCGCTTGTTCAGAATAGCCAAATCCTGGGCACTGATAATTTCGAGTTCCTGAACATCGTCGGCGATTATGCCTCATTAAGCACACTGATGTCAAGAAAACTCGACAGTGATTCACAGAATGTGTTTACCGCATTATGCGGCAAGGTGAATGCTCTGAAAAAGAGAGGGCAATTCCTCATCATTGTTATTGACGAATTTGGCAAGATCCTTGAACATGCTGCCAACAATAATCCCGAACAGGAATTGTATTTCCTGCAGAAGTTAGCTGAGTTTGTAAACGTTCCAACTAGGAAAATGATGCTCCTCACTACCCTGCATCAGAACTTCGGCACTTATGCGTCCAAACTAACCGACTCGCAGAAAAACGAATGGAATAAGGTCAAGGGACGTTTCAAGGAAATCGTCTTTGTTGAGCCGGTCGAGCAACTATTGTTCCTCGCTTCTCAACAGCTGGGAGACGTTGCATCCGCTTCAACTAACAAAGTCCAAGCTAAAGAAATCACGAAGTTGGCCAAATCCTATCGTATCATATCTAACGACATTAAGGACGATACCATTGGCCGACTTTATCCGTTAGATGCCATATCGTCTGCCTGTCTCACTTTGGGCATTCAGAGGTATGGCCAGAACGAGAGAACATTGTTCTCGTTTCTGACATCACAGGATGAGTACTCTGTTAGAGCGTTCTCATCACGGGAGAATCTAACCTATAACGCAGCTTGTGTTTACGACTATCTGGCCTATTCCTTCTATTCGGTTCTTAACGAAAGCAACACGGATTCCATGGACTGGCGTTCCATGCGTGTCGCTGTTGAACGAGTAGAAAGTGGAATCATCGAACGGGATCTTATTGAAGGATGTCTTAAAATTGTGAAAACCATTGGACTTCTCAATCTGTTTTTCAAGCAGATAACTCTTGATGAGAACCTTCTTTCAACCTATTCAAAATTGGCTTTGGGCATCTCAGACATAAGGCCATATCTGAGCAAACTCTTATCACTTAAGATCATTCGCTTCGCTACCTACAAGAACCAATACATCCTGTTTGAAGGTACGGACGTAGACATTGAGGATGAGTTATACAAAGCATCAGTTGTCGTTCCTGTTCCAAGTATTTCAGTTACAGAGATACTGCAGTTTGTCAATCAGAAGGCCGAACTTGCATCAGCTATCTATTACAAACTTGGCACTCCACGATACTTTGAATATAAGGTAGAGAATGAACCCGTCGAAGTGCAGCCAACGGGCGACATCGACGGTTTCATCAATCTTGTCTTTCCGATAACGTCTTCGCTGGAAGATGTGATGAGTTTCTCATCAAAAGTTGAATCAGCCAACATCTATGTATTTTTCAATAATGCCGATGAGATAACCAGCCATCTACACGAAATCAAGAAACTGCAATACCTTCTTGACAACGTCATCATCGACGACCGTGTGGCAAAACGTGAGGTGATAGCCCAAATGCAGCATGAAACCAGGTTGCTGAACGAATGCATCAACGATAAACTCATGCTCAACAACGGTGATGTGATCTGGATATTCCATGGCACATGTATCCCAATTGCCAGTCACAAGGATATCAATCAACTGTTATCGAAAGTTTGTGAAACGGTCTATCATCAGACGCCAGTCGTGCAAAATGAGCTGCTCAACAGACAGAAACTGAGTTCGGCGATCTCTCTGGCGCGTGTCAATCTGCTTGACGCGATGCTTGAGCATAATGGAGAGAAAGACTTTGGAATCAGTGAAACCGTATTCCCGCCGGAGAAAACCATTTACTATACTCTTTTCAGAAATACCGGCATTCATCGCCAAGACAGGGAAGGACTCTATATCCTTGATGAGCCAACCAATGAAGGCATCATGTCTCTATGGAATGTGAGCTGCGATTTCTTGAACAGCAGTATAGAGAAAGAGCAGAAACTATCGGTGCTGATAAAAAAGCTTAAGGAGAGGCCGTTCAAATTAAAACAAGGTCTGATTGATTTCTGGATCCCTATATTTCTGTATGTCAAGCAACAGAGTTTCGCATTGTACAATGGTGGATCCTTTGTGCTCGACATCAATAAGGAAGTTTTTGAATTGTTGCAGAAGCGTCCCAACGATTTCAGTGTAAGGGCCTATGACGTCCAGGGGGTAAAGCTACAGTTCTTCAAACGATATCGCCAGTTCTTGCGTCAGGGCGATGACATCGCCGTCTCTTCGGATTCGGTATTGGCGACCATCAAGCCGTTCTTCAACTTCTACCGACGATTGAACAATTACGCTAAGTCAACCCGCAAATTCAACAACCCGTATACCGCTAGGTTCCGTGATATCTTAGCCGAGGCTAAAGACCCGGCAAAGGCTTTCTTTGAAGACATGCCGAAGGCTTTTGGCTATAATGACCTTGATAAAGAAGAGTTTGTCGAGAATTATGTAAACCTCATCCGTTCTGCCGTCCAGGAACTTAATGCCTGCTATGACAACCTGATTGACAGAATTGAGTCTTGTGCCAAGCAACATCTTGGAATCCCCGACGACATGGAATACCAGGATTACAAGCAGGTGGTTGATGAAAGATATAGTTCGATCAACAAAAGCTTGTTGGCACAAAAGCCAAGGTCGTTTGTTGACAGGTTGCTATCGCCAAGTGATAGCAAACGAGAGTTCTATGAGAAGATTGGCCAGGTTGTCTATGACAGGCGACTCGAAACCATCAAGGACAATGAGGAAGAACGATTCATCTATGACCTGTTGTTCCTTTTCAGCGAAGCGGGCCGCTTTGCCGCTGTTTCATCAGCACTGGATGACAGTATTGAAACGGCGTTTAGTTTTGAAATGGCTTCGAGCGGTAACGGTTTCAAGGTTGAGCAGACTTACGCTCTGCCCAAAACCAAACGGCAAGAAGCTGATAAGATAGAACGACAGTTGGCTAAGCAACTGTCGGGAGATAAAGATCTGGACATTTGTGTTCTATTGAAACTTTTGAGCGAAAGGTTATAACCATGGTAAGACATGTATTAGGCATATCAGGAGGGAAAGACAGTGCGGCCCTTGCCATCTACATGAAGGACAAGTACCCCACACTGAATGTTGAGTATTATAATTCAGACACTGGGTGTGAATTGGCTGAAACTGAATTGCTCATTGAGCGGCTTGAATCCTACCTTGGCGGTATTAAACGCCTCCGTGCCGCTGAAGGCAGTCCGGAACCAACTCCCTTTGAGCATTTTCTTAAGGCCTCTGGCAACTTCTTGCCCTCACCGCAGTCCAGATGGTGCACTAAGAAAATGAAACTCCAGGAGATGGAGAAGTTTGTGGGCGACCTGCCCACAATATCTTATGTGGGAATCAGGGGCGACGAGGACAGAGAAGGCTATGTTTCGACAAAGCCGAATATTCAGTCCATCTTTCCTTTCAGGAAAAACATCTGGAGTGTGGATGTCATTAACAAGGTATTCAGCAACAACAGCATTGAGCAGCTCATAGATTTGTATGATTCTCTCTGCGCAGACGGAGTGAAAGACGAAGTGATGAGGATTGTCCGCAAGCCTCTCACGAAGGATTTCTTCTACCGAAAGAAAACTGAGGCCCTAATGGATATTGATGTCAAGTTGTTTAATCGGGTGGTTTTTGAATTTTTGAAAACTACCGATATGCCGGTTGGTCAACTTGAGGAATTCCCGCTGATTGATAATGATGACGTGCTCGTAATAGAGGATATCTTCAATATACTTGAGAATAGTGGAGTTGGCGTGCCCGCTTATTATAAACCTATCCCGTTTGAGGTGGATGGTAAACGAGGAACATATAACCGTAGCAGATCTGGTTGCTACTTCTGTTTCTATCAGCAAAAGATTGAGTGGATATGGCTTTATGAGCAGCATCCTGACTTGTTTGAAAAGGCTATGTCTTTTGAAAAGGATGGTTACACCTGGAACCAGAATGAAAGCCTTGCAGATCTCATTAAACCTGAACGCATAAGGCAGATTAAACTTGACGCTATCGCTAAGCAAGAAGCTAAACGCCAGCAAGGCAGCTGTCGATTAATAGACATGCTCGATGATGACGATGATAATTTTTGTGCTAACTGTTTCTTGTAACTATGTTAAAGACAGACATCAAATGGCCTCTAAGCTGTCGCTTTAAGTCGCAGAGCGAGTGGGAACCTGTCGGTTTCTTCTCAGAGTGCTTATGCAATGCAACCTCTTTTGATTTGATGCTGGGTTTCTTTGCGTCATCTGCAATCAATGTGCTGTCAGATGGATTCGCAGCCTTCCTTTATTCTGGAGGTAAAATGCGCTTGATTATCAACGACCTTTTAGCACAAGACGATAAAGACACCATTCAGAAGGCAGAAGGAGAAGCACTTTTGCCCGCTTTTGATCTCAGCAATATCGATGCCCTCAAGAGCACGTTGTCTTCAAGAGACATCCATTTCTTTGAATGCATAGCATGGCTGATTCGTAACAATCGCATTGAGATAAAGATTATCGCGCCACGGGATGGTCAAGGGATTGCACACACCAAGTGTGGCGTTTTTGGTGACGGTATCAACAAAGTGGGATTTGACGGCTCCGTGAATTTCTCCCGTTCGGCTTTAATTGAGAATAAGGAGAGCCTCACAGCAATGTGTGACTGGAACGGTGACACAGCCGTTTACACGATTAAAGACATCGAGAGGGATTTCAACAGAATCTTTTCTGGTGAAGACGAAACCGTAAGGTACATTAAGGCTGAAGAGATACGCACCAGAATCACCAATTCCTTTGATGATAAGGAACTAAAAGAATTGTTAGAGGACGAAATAAAGCTTCTTGACAGAACACCTGAACATGTATCTCCTACCGTTCTGCTAGCCCTCAGCAACGCACGCGAAAGAGTGCAAAAGGCGATTGAGAGTTATCAAGCTAAGGTGGAGGTTGACAAGACACAACCTCGCTTTCCATTCCTATCCGGGCCACGCCCCTATCAGAACGAAGCGTTTGAGAACTGGAAGAACAACAAACAGAAAGGTCTGTTTGCCATGGCCACTGGTACGGGTAAAACCATAACAGCCCTCAACTGCCTGTTGGAAATCTATAACCGAAACGGTTACTATAAGGCAATTATACTCGTGCCGACAATAACCCTGGTTGATCAATGGGAAAAAGAGTGCCAGAAATTCAACTTCAGATCTATCGTTAAAGTCTGCTCTAAATATCCTGGCTGGAGAACAGCTGTTGACAATATCAAACTACGTGAAGAGTTTAATCCTCTGGGAAAAGATTGCAACTATATCATCATTTCTACTTATGCCTCATTCAGCAGGGATAATGTGTTCAATATTTTGAACTCATTTTCAAGAAAGAAACTGCTTTTGATTGCTGATGAAGCGCATAATATGGGATCTGGCAAGATACTAAATCGGCTCGGAGCCATCAATTACCTGCGTAGGATCGGTTTGAGCGCAACCCCAGAACGGCAGTATGACGACAGGGGCAACACCGCTCTGTCACGGTTCTTTGGCTGTGAGGAGCAATACACCTTTGAGTATTCTATGGAACAGGCCATCGAAAACGGGGTCCTTTGCCGATACAAATATTATCCTCACATTGTCCGTTTGACCAATGAGGAGATGGCCAGGTACATCGAATTGTCGGTCAAGCTTGCAAAGATGTACAATTTTGACAAGAACTCGTTCCCCGAGGGAGATGAGATTCTCAAAAAACTATTATTGGCGAGGAAACGGATTATTCATAAAGCCGTCAATAAATTAGACCTGTTTGAGAGAATCATTCAGGAACGGATGGCTGAGAAGGGAAACCTGAAGTACACGCTGGTATATGTGCCGGAAGGGAGCCGTCCTGATGACAATAACGCCGACATCTACGACAATACTGATTATCTTGAAGATGATGCCGAAACGGCCCATCTTATTGATGATTTCACAGAGATTGTCAAAAAGTCCAGTCCCCATACCACTGTTAAACAGTTCGTTTCTGGCAGCAGTGAAAGGGATAAGATGCTCAGAGACTTTGCTAATGGGGACTTGGAAGTGCTCACCTCAATGAAGTGTCTTGATGAAGGTGTCGACGTCCCAAGAAGTGAACTGGCCATTTTCTGTGCCAGTACCGGCAATCCCCGACAATTCATCCAACGTCGAGGCAGAATACTCAGAACCCACAAAGACAAGCATATGGCCATCATTCATGATATGGTGGTCGCCCCCGAAATAGACGTCAATTCAGAGAGTTTTGAGATGGAGAAACGACTCCTGGAAGGGGAACTTAAGAGAGTCCGCAACTTTGCTCTCCTTTCTGAGAATATTGACTTCACGGTTAACGAATTAGATAACGTACTACAATATTACAACCTAACTCTTTTCTAAAATGGCAACGTATCAGAGTAATATGGAAAAAGTCCTTCAAGCTGTCTTGCTTGATGAGGAATTGATGAAGTTCGGTAACTATACCCAGCAGGATATCAAACCGATCTATCAATCAGTGGATAGCGAGAACCATGTGATTGCTACTGTCGCCAAAATAATCCTAAGGGAAAATGAAGGCGCATCGGCAAACGAGATATATAATGAAATTAGTGGATTCTTAAAGAAAAACGTATGATAATCAATCGTATTAGAATTAAGAACTTCAGAAGTTACTACGGTGAGGTGGCTTTTGATATGTCTCAAGGGTTGACGCTAATCATCGGTGACAATGGTGATGGCAAGACGACATTCTTTGAGGCCCTCCAGTGGCTCTTTAATACAACCATAGACACGCCTTCCATACAGCATTTCTCCGAGAAAAGGAAATCTGAAATGGAGATTGGTGAGACAGAAGAAGTCCTCGTCTCTATGGAGTTTGAGCATAACGGCGCTAAAAGTGTGGAGAAAGCGTTTACTGTTGAACGTACAGGTGAAAAAACTTTCCGCACATATAAACTCACTTTCAAGGGCTACGAAGATAATGGGTCAGAAAGAGAGGCTGTTAGCGGAAAGGCGTTAATCAACAGATGCTTTGACGCATATATCCAACGTTATAGCATGTTTAAAGGTGAGTCCACCTTGAATGTCTTTGATGACCCGACGGCATTGAAAGAATTGGTTGAGAAATTCTCAGACCTCAAGAAATTCGAGACCTTTGTTGATATGGTTTCAGCGTTTGAGGACAAAGCCAATAATGCCTACGTCAAAGAGTGCAAGAACGACGAGAAAGTCTCGAGACAAGCCAAGCGACTTGAGGCCGACCTGAGACAAGTTGAAGAGCAGATAGCGGACACAGAAAAAGACATCAAGGGGTATCAGGAATCCATCAATGTCTTCACCGGGAAAATCGAGGATCTTGAAAAACACCAGGAGACAAGTGAGAAATACCGCGATATAAAAGACCGAATCCAGACGTTGACAGAGAAGCGCAATCGAATCAGAGGAAATATCGCAGGTGTGAACTTCAATATCAACCTGCTTGATCGATTGTGGATTCTATGCGCATTCCCCGATGTGTTAAAGGAATTCCAGAAGAAGAGCTCTGGCTTCAGCAAACAGAAACGGACCCAAAATGAAGCTTTTATCCGAGAGCAAGGTAAAAGCGAAGGCAAGAAAGAAGCCGTTGATGAGATCAAGAAACTTGTCAATGGCTCGTCGAAACTCCCCTGGTATCTGCCAGACGACCAGACAATGGAGGAGATGATCAACGACCATATCTGTAAGGTGTGTGGTCGTGAGGCTCCTGAGGGGTCAGAGGCCTATGAATTCATGTGCAAGAAGTTAGACGAATACCGTTTACACATTGCCACAACCGTTGCAGAGAAGAAAGAGGAACCTGTTGAGGCTAAACTGTTCTACTCTGAATACATTGAAGAGCTTCACAATCTCAGCATCTCACTGGGTGGCAATAATGCAAAAGAGATTGCTCAACTGGGCACCGAGATCAACGATAAACTTGAACTCATTGAACGTTGGAAACGTGACCAACAGGATCTTGAGGATAAGATTCAAGAAGCCAATGATGAAAAGGCCCGTTTACTCATCCAGGCTGATGGCGTGAGTGAAGACTTGCTGGACAAGTCTTTTGCAGATCTGAAAGGTTACTTCGAATCGAAAAGCAGGGCTGAGACCCGCATTGCCGAGGCTAATGGAAAGCTCAAGGGCTTCAAAGAGAACCGGGAAGAACTACAGAAGAAGTTTGACCAACTCAATCCTTCGAGCGGTCAAGTAAAGATCTATCGGAATGTTCATGATGTGCTAAACAAAGTCGCCAAGGCATTTGAAAATGCCAAAGAACGGAATCTGGTACAGTTTCTGCACAACCTTGAAGAAGTCGCTAATACTTACCTCCATCGACTGAATGCGAGTGATTTCCATGGCAAGGTTAGACTGATTAAGACTGCGAATAATTCAGCGGAAATCAGATTGTTCAGTTCCAACGGGACCGAAGTCAAGAATCCGTCAGGATCTCAACAGACAACGATGTACATGTCTGTACTGTTCGCGATTTCAGACTTAACCACGCTGAAACGTGATGAGAATTATCCTCTGATTTTTGATGCGGCAACGTCTTCGTTTGGCGACAGCAAAGAAGATGAGTTCTACAACATCATTGACAAGATTGACAAGCAGTGCATCATCGTGACGAAAGACTTTATCACCAAGGGTAAACTCCGTCTCAATGAGATTGAGCATCTCACGTGCTCAGTCTATCGTATCAAGAAACGTGATGGCTTTGACCAAAATGATTTATCCACCATTTGTACAGAAGTTGAAAAAGTAAAGTAATATGGAGAATCTATATGACGTATGGGCCCGCAGGAACCCAAACTGGGAAATCAAGTACCAAGAATCAATCATTGATACATTCTGCGATTACGGACGAGGAACAACAAAATACCAGGGAGACCGAGGCAAAATATTCGGCGCTGGTTACGAGATATTCATAGTGGCATTCTTCATAGGCCTTTATAACGACAAGAGAAAACCCTTAGTCAAGGACACGTCCAAGATCAAGACCTTTGGCCAGGCTATCCAGTATTGGGGCAACCAAGAAAGCCGTCTTGGCAGGATTTCGTATGGCAGGATCCGCAACTATATCTTTGCTGCGTTAATAGCCCGAACAGATATCAACTTTATCGCGCTTGACAAAGGAGAACTGACGGTTCGCAAAGTCGTGGACAGTTTAATGACCACAATGGAAGAGTACGCTAACTTCGGTTTTGATTTCATTTCAGAAAAGATGGAGGAAGATCCCGACTACTTCTTCAAAGAGACAGCCTTCCTCCGCATCTTCCTGCAATTCATCAACCCGACCGCAACCATCCAATCGCCAGATGACGATGATGCCCCAGACGAACTGTAACCGTTAGCAGTATAGGAAAGATCTTATTCCTAATCCTACGTATAATATAGTTTGGTCCCTTAACAGATATCATTTAGGGACCAAACTATATTTTAGAGCACAAGCCATCATCAGGATTGTACTATTGATTTATATTGAAGAATCAAATGATTTGCAAATATATAGTTCTAGGCTTTTAACTTCTTGCCAAACTAATTATTCGTGTTCTTTCTTTTGCCACTCTTCTGCAATCTTATTCCAGTTGATACGACGTTCTTTTACTCCAGTCCATACATCCCAATAATCAGGGTCGTCAGACTGTGGTCGCTGATTCTCAAGCAGAGTTCTCATCTTGACCATCACGGGTAATTCTGAAGCCCACCCAAGCAACACGGCATACTGAGATGGCAAAGATGGTATTTCATTTAGAATCCCTCTCATACTATCTGGCAGCAGTCGGTGAACCAATTCTTGATCACGATCATTTGATATGCGATGTAAGAGAAAAGAATTACACTGCGAGAGTACAGTTGGCGATAATTCTGATGGTCTTTGGGACGACAAAACTAGACCTAGACCAAACTTTCTTCCCTCTCTTGCTATCTTCTCAAAAACCTTGCAACACTGAGTTGTGGGGCCAGTGTTATCTATATCATCATTATAGCGTTTAACGAAATAATGCGCCTCTTCCATTACCAACACCGTAGGAAGGCATTCTTTGTTCAATTTGAGATATCGTTGTTGCGCTTCAAACACCATTCGAGCAATAACAGCAGTGATAATACTTGTCACATCAGAAGGCAATAATGATAAGTCAATAATTGTCAATGATTCTTCGTTGTCTGCTCCAATATATTCACGAAGCCAGTTGCTCAAATCCAAATCATTATTATCAATCACTTTCTTCACTCGCACATCAGATAGTAATGCTTTGATACGAGGCATCAAGGTAATGATATAATCTGATGTATTCAGGATTTCAGCATTAGCTTCAATGGAGCGAACAAAATTCTCGCCAGTAAATGGTAATGGGCTATCTTCGTCAATCGGAAAATACTCTTCATCTCTGCCACCGGCTTCCGTAAATACTCCTTTTAGAAGCTGTACTAACTCTGATAGTTCTTCTCTGGTATAAGTATAGTCAATAAAACCATCTCCCGAGCGTTGAGAGCAAAATGATGTAATCTTTGATTGAAAATTATTAATAGCCTCTTTTAATTTATCAGAATAACTCTCCTCGATAGTAAAACCTGTACTCCATTTTACTAATGAGTTATGAAAGCCAAAAGCAGGTTTCCTTGAAAAAGGATTTCCGTCTTTAACACATAATTCTACCGCTTGAATTATATTTCTTGCATAGTTGGAAAGTTCTCTTTCCTTTGTTTGCCCATCAATATTTATCCCACTTCTTACCGATTTTAGTGCGTGTACTATTGTCGTTCGATGGGTCTTTGGAGATGCTTTTGAAAATCCACACCATTCATCTGTATTCCAAAACCACAAAGGTACTTGGAGTTGTTTTTTCCCATCATTGTTTTCAACATTCACTGTAAATATATTTGCATTCTTTTTATCTGCGAAGGCTCGGCTATATTCTCCATTAGGATCAAGTACAATAAAACGGCTATTAACAGCGACACCATTATCCACCCGCTTCTCTTCAGCACTCTCAAGTGACCAACGTATCAACCCAGCAACTGAGCAGGACTTGCCACTACCAGTGTTTCCTAGTACCGCAAGATGACGGCCAAATAGTCTATCGGGGTCTATCATTACTTTAGCATTTCCTATTAATGGGCTGTTTCCTATATAAACCCTGCGATTATCACCCGACTCAATGATGGATTTCAATTGATCTTCTGTAGGCAAGATAACAATATCACCAACCGATGGGAATGTTTCAACCCCTCGTTTGAACTTGAACTCATTCTCATCGGCAATAAGTGTGCCAACAGGCAATAATTCCATCTTACGCAATGGGAACGGAAGATCAATAAGACCAAAGTCTTGGAATCCTCTGCGTTTGGGGTATGGTGAGCGCTCAATTGTAATCCATGACACCTGTCCTATAACATACCCCAAATCAACAGGAATCATAACATAACCATTAATGCGCGGAAAACTACGCGGTATACCAGTATTAAGGGCCACACTATCAGGTGACTCAATATCAAGTTGCACTACAATCTTATCGGGAGAAATATATTCTACTGTTCCGACACGAAGAGACGCTAGTTGTTCGATTGGTGTTGTCATTATTATATTGTGGTAGGAGGAATCGTTGTCGAAGAAGATGATGAAGATGAGCCTGCAGCCGGACTTGATGTTGGACCCATTCGGTGCTGTAATAATTCTGCCATACGAATGGTGGCTCTATCAATTGCAGATTTAGGCAGGAAATCGTTGGCTAAATTAGTTATATTTCCCAAATCCTTACCCATTAGTACAGATATTTGTGCAGAATGAGCAGAATCATAATAGAAATTCAGAATACGTCCTATTGGATCATTAAAAGAGATAACCACTAGGTGCGTTGAAGGGATAGTGAGCATATCAAGGATTACACGATTTATGTGCTCATCCCCAAACCCGTAACCATAAGTAACCAATGTGCTGTTAGGCCTGCAAATAGCTGCCGCAAAATCTCGGAACAACTCTACGTAAGGATACTCAGCTGTCTCGCGATCTTTAGCAGCATTAGGGTAGATCATTAGCTTAAGTGCATCAGTCCCCTTCAATCCAGGAGCATTCAAAAATGGGCCGATATCTTCTGCACCAAAAGGTAAACCCACACGTCTTATCTCATTGCCATTTTGAATCCAGTCAACGGAGCCATGAAGTTTAGTGAGTCTTGCTACACCCTCCAAATATCTTGGTTCACCTCGTATGCCAGGTGGATTGTAATGTATGTCCAGATTAAGTCTTGAGGAACGGAAAATTGGCATGACCGTTCCAACAAACCTATCCATCAAGTGAATACCCGCCAACTCTGCTCCAGACTCCAATAAACGGTCATAATTTGTTGTGAAAATATTTAATCGTTCTCTGTTGCCTGTTCTACTCGCAAAACTTAGCAGAAAGTTTACTAAAACCAAATAGGCTTCTTCTCTTTTGATTTCGGTAGCAGTTGCTATGGCATTTTCAGTAGCCAAGATAGATTTCGCAAAGTCTGTTATGACACTATTAAGATCTGATTCCAGTTCTTCCGCTTCAGTCGTTCTTTTTAAAATTTTTAGGCCTCTTAACAAGTCAAAAGCAGTTCTTATTTGATCTTCTATGTTCCCATCTTCACGACCACTTGCTTGTGCCGATGCTTTGGCAGCTTCTTTGATCTCATCTTTAAAATGAGCAAATGTTGTTGTTCCCATTGTTGCTCCAGCACTTGCTCTAGCCAAATAACTTATTGCATTAGTAATGCCAGAACCGCAGAGAAGCGAAAGGTGTTCCGATTGAAAAAGTGATGTTAACCAAGGTTCAATGCGAGTACGAAATATCCTCTTATTAATCTTATCGCCATTTTCAGGGCACCAACTACAATCATCTTTGTTTTGTACACTGCCATCCTGACCAACAAGTATCAGTTCTCGATCATCCCTTGTCTTGATTATATTACCTTCGGCCTTCAGTATTTGTTTAGCTTCTTCTATCTTTTTCTTCTTGTCCATACGAATTAAATGTATCTTTCTAACATGATTATATCTTAAGTGATTGCAAAGATAACAAAAAATGGCACATGTTATCTTACAATACTATTTATTTTGAACATCTCTTGGGCACTAAGGAAAACTAATATTAGATTGATTCAATCTCTCCCGTAGCCAAATTAAGGGGGCTTCTATAAATTAAATATTTGGTAATCAGTGAAATAATTCGTAAATTTGCGCCAAAATTGGTACAAATGAGCAAAAAAGTGAAAAAATACCGCCAAAACAAGGGTTCCGAAGCCCTTTTTGAGCATGAGATGACCCTTGAGTCTCTGGAAAAGATGGGCAATCCGCTTGAGATTCTGAAAGACCTTCTGGACTTTGAGCAGTTTCGTCCGATTCTGGAACCCGTGTTTGAGAAAGTGGATCGCAAGAGCAATG